>JGI24158J21664_10003906_pt1 | contig 18976 bp, 16 predicted proteins | sample Ectturendosymbi3_FD_21664 | JGI IMG/M metagenome (IMG submission 21664)
TAATCAGGCTCTACTGGCGCTAAAAACATAAAAACACGTCAAAAACTTGCCAACGTTTCGACAGTTGATACAACTGTCTTCATCAGGGCTAAAAAACCCTGAAAAACTCTTTTTAGACCTGATGAAGACAGTTGTATCAACTGTCGAAAACGTTGGCAAGTTTTTAACGTGTTTTTATGTTTTTAGCGCCAGTAGAGCCTGATTAAAGTTTGTTTGATTAAGGCTTGCTGTTTATACGTTAATTGGGAAAAACAAGATCAAATTTGGGCAAACATTTTTCGCATCCCCAAAAATATGCACTCCCGTACACCTATGCGCTGGCCTATAGTTAGACTACACTGAAATAGGCTATACCTTGTGGCACTTCTTGAAAGTATCCCACTGAACATCAAAAAATGGCATATGTACCAAGAAATGTTCGTCATCAATGCCTAGATGTGCGGTGACGTAATGATGTGCCGTTGGGACGTTGCTAAGAAGCGAACGGTATGAGAAAAAGGACTAAGATATCCTTGACTACAATGATTTCATGCAGGGCCTTTTTCATCAGTTTTTAAGAGGAGGGGCAGCTTAAAACTTGAACAAACGGACCAGTAATGTTTGCTTGTCTGCAATCGAATGCTGTCTCTTTCGTTTGTTCAAAGGACTTTTTACTGGAATGGAGGATATGTCTTGTCTGGAGAAAAAGGTGTAGGGACTGGACAAAAATTTCTTCCTAGTAAGTGTGTTAAAAAAGCCATGATTTCAAGAATAACACTGAGATACTTTTGTACATTAGATTTGATCCAGATTTTTGAGAAAACATTTTATTAATTTGCTCAATCCACAACCACATTTCTTGTTTTTTCTAGGCTAGCCTTCCAGTCTAGGGCTTCTAAAGACAAAAACCTAAAAGAATTAGAACTTTTACAGCTTTAAAAATTTATTTAAAATAATAAAGAAGAGTAACAACTTTTAAACTCCTTTCAAAAATTCATTTTTTATCAACAAAGTGCCGCCCCTCAGAAAGTACCGCCTGGGGCCCTGGGCCCCCCCTTGCAACGCCACTGAGCAGGCATTTTTTTGGGTTCAAAGGATATTTCGCCCGAATTTTCCCAAACTTGCCCGAAAAATGTTTATGCGACAAACTTTCTCCCTATACAAGTTTCCTGCAGCTGTTGGTAGGTCTACACTGTAGACTATTTTCCTCTACCATGTTGTCATAGATTTTAAAATAGAAAATTTGGTACCTGAAATTTGGTTCTTAAATAACCTAACTGAAAAAAGTACGCTGTGGCTGTGCAAGAATATTGTCAAAAGTCAGCTGGCTCAGTAGGCCTACTCTTGAGTAACTGCCTCACTGTTTTCAGGTTTGACGTACCATACACATTCCAGCTGCTGCTTTCAGCAAAGAACCCCACACTTTGCTGAGGTAGGCCTAAAGCTACTTCCTTCTGTGAAGACATGTATGTGATATAGGCTATGTAACATGTATCATATTATTTATATCATAACTATGCCGTGAGTCTCACAACGTTGTCTGTACAACTATACATATATGAAATGCAACAAACTGTATTGCACGTGTTCATCCAACACTGTACTCAATATTAAAAACAGAAGCTTTTCTAAGCTCTTCTGTACTTGTCTGGCATGGATTCTACTAATATGAAGTAGATGCCCTATAATATGCTCGATTCTCTCAGTGTACAATTTAATAAAGCACATAAATGAAATGCCTTCTTTTGCCCAAACTTTCAAGTGAGTCAGTTACACATCAACTCTCACAAACTGAAACACGAAGTTACCAGAAACAGTTTATTGGTTTTATATATGTTTGTTATATTTTTCTATGACATTTCAAATTTTATTTATACACTCAATAACAACTTATAATTTCATTAATATTGTTAAAAAATGTCGAAAAGTCTTTGCTCAAAGTTTTTCGAGATTTTGTCCAAATTTTGGACAAATCGAAAATTGTGGGGACGCCAGGTTGGAGACTTCTGCCGTTGCTGGTAAATTTTCTTATGTAGGCCTACTTTTAAGTGATGATTTCTGATGTCAAGCTTACTGCACCTAATGCTTCTAGCGCGCTGTGCGCTCCACTTTTGATGCATTTATTTTGGGCGCATGATGTTTTACATATATCTAGGAACCAAATGCAAAGCTGACCGACAAATCGACTTGATAAGTTTTGCATTTTTTGTTGTTAACGCTTGCCAGCCAGTGGCGCAGCCAGGATTTTTGTTCGGGAGAGGCCAGTCACCGACGACGTCAGAGATCAACCTTAGTTATTTTGCACAAAGATCATTTCCATGTCACACCTCAATTTCTGGTCTATTACAACAGAACAGGATAAGACCTCAAATGTCTTCTACCAGTTGGCATCTATCAATTTTGACAAGCAAACGTTTGCTTTAGCAGTGATCATTATCAAGCAGTTGCACACTAAACAGTTTTCAATGGACGCTAAGAGTAGTGGAAAGTGACTTGCTGTACATTTCAAACTTGAGACCCCTGCTTCGCTACCTGGCAGCGCATACCCACTAGCCACAATGCGAACCGTGCTGTGGGAAACATTGCGTTGTTGCATAACGCTCCGTTGCATGGTGCGCTTGGGGTTGATGATGTCTTGACCAAGTAGGTTTCTACTTAGTTCGGCAATATTTAATGCAAATAATCCTCTCAAAAATGTGTCATCTGAATTTGAACTCCTTTGCAAGAAAACCGAGCCCCAGGCTGCACCTCGTGTCGTGTTGTCCACAATTTATAGCAGCTTTGCTTATAAAGTTGCATGCTTTAGTCCCATATTTTCGCATCTAATCGCAAAAGGTCACGTCAAATGCTGTTCATTGAGAGAACAGCTTCCGCTTATTTTCGAACAGTTCAAATTGATATTAATCTCCAGCGAAAATTCTTAGCAACATTGTTTCGGGGAGGCATGGCCTCTTCGGCCTCAGTCTGGCTGCGCTACCGTTGCCAGCTAAGGTTTTTGAAGAAGTTGTATAAATACAAGTAAATAATAAAAGTGAGTTATACAAGTGCCTTAGACTCAACAGATACCAAGGGCCAATTAAAAAGTTTTTATACTGCGTCGAAATGCATATAGGACAAAAATATTTGACAAATTTAAGTCAACGCAATAGATAAACATCATTCGTTTTAGGTCTAAATATGACTGTTTAGGGATTTGTGATATTTTTTCTCATTCAGTTTTGCGAACTCCTGCGAAAAAATGCCTTTTAATAATGTTGGGATTTGTACTACTGCATTTGGTAAACTGAAGAGACGATCGATGCATTTTGTAACATTAATGGTTTATTTGGAAACAATAGCTGCGATTTTAGGTTTCCAGCATCAAGTCTTTCAGCAGTGGCGTATCGTTGGACTGCAGCCCTCCCTGAACAATGCAGGGCATATGATTCTGCCAGTTTCGCCCCAATTTTGTATTTACTCGCCGACTTAGAAAACACAAGCGTTTTAACTGCTTCCGATGCAACTCATAAATGGATTTCCATGATCTTACATTTGAAATTGATCTATTTCTTACTGAGGTTTTATTTGTTGTATAGCTAAACAATGCTGTCATTAGAAACGCCACTAACGATTAGACATAGCCAGCGCAAACATGCCACATGTTCACGCAGATGGAAATTTGTAGCCCGCAGGCCATTTCCATCATCAACCGCCAGTGCCCGTTACCGATGTCTCGGTAACAGGTGTTGTAATTGAGCCAAATTCCTCAAGGACTGGTCCTTTGAAACTTTTCCAACTTACGATGAAAACAAGTCGAGTGAATGAGGACCTAGCAAATTTTTTTAACTCGAGGGTAAAATTTTTCTCGAAAGTTTGGTGTGATGAACTTTTTTAATTGATTAAATTTTTCATGGAATAGTTGAGAAAACGAAGAGTGGGGCAAAAATGCAAAGTGGGGAAAAATTTCTTCATCACTCAAATAAGTTACATCCCTTCGGCTACGGGCCAAGAAAAGTTTTCCGAGTAGCAATTTTTTTTTGCTTTGTCACATTGCTACACGATAATCTCATCTACGAAGACTTCGCTGTTTACATTAAATGTCAAAATGATTTTAAAAAATAAAATTACAATCCGACTCCGTCAGGCCGAATCATGACGGTGCTCAAAGCGTAAGAAGTTTCCGCAACATTTCGATGTATGGACATTCAAAATTAAATATTTTGAGGTCATGAGTTCATTCAGTTTTAAAATATGTAGGACCCAGCCAATTAAACCCACATACTCTTCTCAACACAAGAAATGTCCGAAATTAAATATTTAAATATAAAGAATCGTTTAATAAATGCGGTGGAAATTAAAACCATCAATAATGATGATCATTTAATGAGCTTCAATGATTACTTTCCACACGAGGTACCACGTGCTAAGTGTTCGCAAACGTTTTAGAGCAACTACAGTGGAAGTGATCAAAAAAACCCTTAGCTAAAACCAACAGTTTTATGAAAACGCAGGTCCAAGGCGAATAACTGCCAGAAAAACGCTTGCAGTTTTAACCTGCGACGGTGTATTACTGTAGAACTGCACGATAGTGAAGAGATGAAATCTTCACCGCAAGTGTAAAACTTCCTTCAGGATTTAAAGGTATCTGCAGTTTGGTAGAAATTCTGTTCACATAGGACTGTAGCACTGTCCCCAGTCATAATAGACGCAAATATGCGACGACCCCGGCACTCGTCCAGTGCGGCCCTGAGTGCTGCAGTTGATGTGACGAGGGTCGCGAGGATGAGAATCAGGAAATAACACTGTTTTCCTGAAACCAGCGCTTTCAAATCGGGGCGGCCGAACAAAGTACAGCTCAGTCGATAAAAAATATCTGATCTCTTCCACACAAACATATGCCTCGATCTTTCCATCGGCGGATCCAGGATGTCCCGAAGGGGATTCCAGATTGGGTATAAAGTTTACAATAAGTTGTATGATTAGGGAGTGAGAAGCTGGAAGAAAGGGGGCGGATTTTTCTGCAAAAGGCAACATTTTAAGGAACGCAATTATCGTTTGGGGCAACCACTCCAAATTTCCACCTTGGATCCGCCGCTTATCGGTCAAGAAGCAATTGCGAAATGTTAGAATCGACCATAAGAAGAGGTGTTGTTAGTGAGACAATCAAGTGAACGCAAGGATTCGAGGTCAGATTTTATTACAAGCACACTAACGCGGGAGCACAATGTCTGCGATTAAGCGTTTATATACAAAACCGTTAATAAAGCGCACACCAACAAGACAGGTGAAGAGACACGCGCAGCCGGTTAGTGCCAGTTCAAACCAGTTATTCAGACGCAAACAGCAACAAAACCTCATTACGAACGGACCAATCGCAACCACGTGCCGGTGCCAACGACGCGTACGTAAGCGGCTGACATAAAATTAGTAGGTTGCTGAGAATGACTTGCTCAAAAGTCCGCGTGTTGAGGTTCCGCGACGTGCAAGACACAGCTTAATTTTCGACGATGGCTGGCGTTCATGCCCGGGGACCTATTTGAATGCTTCATTTACATGCTAGACGCGAATTTCTACGGAAAGTTAAAATTGCGCTGTCTGCAATGTCAAGGCCTCGCGCAATCAGCAACGCTACGGCAGCTTTCGTGCACGACGGAAAGTTTGTTCTGGCCGCGACGGCCACAGACTTCCCTGTTAAGTGTTATCAATTCTTCCATAGCGTGCCTTATTCAACTCCAATACCGAATACGCATTCACTGAAAGTAATTCATTTGTTCCACGATGCAAAAAAGCACCGACACGTACGCTTTGAAACGCGAAGTTCCACCGAAATTTAAAACACGCTGATTTACCATGTGAGTTACACGGGTGTAACTTTAAGCCTAACAGAGGAAAGCACGATCCCTGCCTCAGTTGTGACCCTCTCACGGCTTTTACTACCTCTTTGTAACTCACCACAACCTGGAACCAAGCGGTAAATACTAAATGATCATCGCCATAAAGCGGAAGAGAAAAGCTACTATCAAACCTGTGCCGAGGTTGGCCAGAAAACGCGCAAAGCTGATTTTGCGTCATTAACACATCAGTGTTCAAAGCCACAAACAGCCGAAAATCCTAGGGACGAGAAATTATATACTAACAGGTTTCTTTTTAAGGAAAATGTTAGGTACTCGGTATGGACCCTGTAGGGATCCGATTTTTCTGACTCTAGGGACCCGATTTTCTCTGATTCTAGGGACCCGATGATAATTTTCTCTGATTTTAGGGAACCGAATCGAAACCCTAAAACACCTTCAAAAAACGCTGTACAAATAAAACAAACGAACTGCGTCGACTTTTTCAGTCTTCTTCCAGTTTGGAGAGAATTCACTCCGCCTGCCCCTCGGGTCGCGGCCATCTCATTGCTTAAACATGCGAGACAAGGAAGCGTTTCATGATTCAGGAAGGTTTTAGAAAGAGCTGATAACGTCCGATGGGATTCTCAAGCTTTGCAAACGCCATTTTGAGATCGATGTTCTCGGACGCCGAACATCTCTCTCCATGGGCGATCGATTGTTATGATTCAAATATCACACGGACGTTTGATCGGTTTTTCTACAGCGCAGCCATTCGACGACTGGCACAGATCATGAACGATCAAAATCACTTCATGCATCTTTTCAACTTCGGAAGCGGCCTGTTAGTGATGACTAATACAAGCAGCACGACATCGTTTTTACGCCAAGCAAGAAAATTTCAAGCGCGGATGAACATGATAACGTCAGCTTGACGTCGACTGGACACAAATTGCGCTAAACGCTAAGTACTGAGAAGAGTCGAATTTCGGTAACTTCGGCGTTATAAAAAGTCGGCTTTGTTTCATGTGGATGACGTAATTCACAAAATACTGTCCATAAATCCGCGCTAATCACGAAAATCGCCGTAAGGAGCGAAGCTTAGACTACTGCTATCGTGGCTGAAGCTATAGTCGCTGCGTGCTGATGAGTGCCAAACGGAAAGGCAAGAAAAGGCTCAGGCAGTCAAGAACGACGGGCAAGAGGCTTCTAAATTCAAACGTAGGCTTTCATGCGGTTTGTTCTTTCTGGCACAGGACAGTATCAACCTAGTGGTGCTGATGTTCATCAACAAGCTGCCGAGCGAAAGAAACGATCCAGGTAGCTGTTAAAATCACAGCTGGTCACGCTGGTAACCAGCAACACAAAACAAGTATATGACGAATCTGCGTGAGTTGCGGCGTAATTGCTTTAAACAAACACTTGAATCAGGATCCACTGATGAAACTTCGCGTGTAAACTGGAGCAACCATCGGCCAAGAAACAAAAAAAACGTTGCGCCAGCTGCAAGAGACCGTGTGCGATTATTTTTTGACACTCCAACTAAACGCGTCTTTGTCTTACAGCGGTGAACGTTTTCAACTCGTCCGTAACCGGCCGGTAGTTAATGCGAAGGGGATACAACGGATTGACCGCATGGAGAAAAAAAACTCAACTCGAACAGGTCAGTGATAAGATGCATTTGATAAAATCGATTTGCTCAAACAACGCGTATTTACATGTATAGAGAGAGATATATGAGATTTCGTGTCAAGTCCTTAAAAAAAACAAAAAAAACAGGAATACAAGATCAGTGGAAAAGTGAGCACCTGTTTCAAAAAATACGAACAGAGCACTTGCGGGCAAAATGCCCGGATGTGGTGTCGTTTAATGTTTGCTGGTGGGAATAATTTTGAATTTGGGCGAAGTGCGTGCGACAAACAATTACATAGGCGACCATCGTTTTAAGGCACCGTAAGGAAACAAAACGGATGCCGCTCAGTAGCAGAGCACGGTGACGAGCACTTCCTTGTGCTTTAAACAATATTTTAAACCGAGCGCGCAAAATGTGTGTGAACTCGAATAAACGATTTCGGGCAACGAACTGACTACTTGAGGGTAGCAGCCTGTTGCAACGGTCTACCGTGCATGGAGACTGGACCAAGCAGTCGTAAATACTGCGTGACGATGGCCGGCACGGAGCGAAACAAACGCACAGGGGAGGAGGGTTTGTTACGCGGTCCAAGCCCTCGTCATAACGGGTGGACAAAACGTTCTATAGACAAAAAAAGGACAACTGCTAAAAATTGGAGCTTCAAACGTGCGGCTGTGCACGCCGCCATTACAAAGATAAAAAAGAATAAAACAAATGGAACGTGATGCATGGCAGACGACACGGGGGGAGGAGGCGAAGATTAAAATCAGACCGTGATCGAAATGATGGCGTCAACACTTCAGGCAAATCCACTTCGTGCGATAAAAGGGAATTTACGAGCGGGGTGGGTGGAAACAGGGTCTCGGTATATAAACTGTGTAATGAAAAGCAGCGAGACTTCTGTCCACCGCGTTTGTGTTACTTTGATTTCGTCGAAAGGCACTTGCAAAAAAAACAAGACAACAAACAAATAAAGGTAAAACAGGAAAGCTGACGTGGGGGAAATCCCCGCAACTACACTGGCAATATAGCAATGCACAAGACTAATAAAATGATCTCCACGTTAAGACACAGACGACTGACTCGACATATGGCTGCGCTCGTTAAGCAGTTCCATGTCAGTCATTGTCCGTTCATACATACACTGCAGCTGGATTACAATTTTATCTGATACTGTTCATGGAGAAAAAAGCCACGCAACAAGTTGGATATGGTTGACTCCACAATCTTGACCGTTTCGCGCACAGACGTATTGTCGAAAATCACTGTCAACGCCTGCTGCAGGCGGTTAAGCTAACAATCGCAGCGATACTGATATGGTTGCAATGCAATAATACCGGTGCGCGCTAATCTGCAATACAAAAAATGAGGGGGAAACACTTCTTCGTTCGCTACAGTCACACTACTACTAACCTACGCTGTGCTGAATTCCTTGCTTCGGAGATGTTAAGAGTTTAGTAGAAATGACAAGATTACCACATCGTCGGGCAGGATCGTTGGCCAGCAGCATGCGGTGCCTTCGTTCGCGGTGCAGGTTAGTTTGATGTTAGACAGCCCACCAACCACAACCAAATGAACGTGACGACGCAACTGTGCGCTGAGGGGGGTAGGGTGGGGTGGGAGTAAAGGTATGTCGGTTGTGTTGTGATCGAGGCAAAACAAGAGGTACGATTGGTTGTCAGTTTGCGTGTACATGTGTGTTGTGTGCTTGTGTTGGTGAGAATGCTACTGTGTGCTCGCGTCACGCCAACAGTGCAGATATGCACTTTACACACTTCAAAAGGCCGACGACGTTTCATCATGTTGGAACTTAAAGTTGAACGCTTGGCCAAAATTCAGCACGAACTTTTTCTACTCTATTCCTGCGGTTCCTTTTTCACTCGCTATGTTATAAACGCAACGAGTTGGTTGCTCAATCATTGCAGGACAAGAGTAGGCTAATCCGAAAATGCTGAGGTGTGGGAGCGGGGCGTTTCACGTGCACGGCAAGCAAACTACAACCATAAAATAAATCCAAACAAGCAAGCAGTTTAAGACACAGATGGCGACAGCAAGATAAAGTAGTCGGTGCGAAGTCTCTGACGCGAAGAGCGGTTGATATTCCATTCGCTTGGGCTGAAACGCGCGTTGACGGCGAAAATGCCTGTTTTTCGACTGTAAAGCATCGCTATCCGTCAAGTGTTAGAGCCATCTACTGGCATGCATGCGGGTTGGCGGGTTGTTCGGGAATATCGCCAAGAGACGGTCATCTGCCGCCGTCTTTGGCTAGTTGGCTGCAAGCGCAGGATTGTGTTTAATTTTGAGGCGATGTGCAAGGAGGGGGTAGTGGTGAGAAAGCGGGAGGAGGAAAGACAAAAAAATGAAAGATTAGTAATCACATCAATTTAAGCGGCTAGTTAAACGTCAGGCAGACAGAGTTAGACACAGTTACATGGTGAACTTTCACCGCTCACGGTACGCCGTACATGCACAGCTATCTGAGAGGCCTTCGGCGCCGCATTCTTATCTCTAAAGCGTGAACATTTACTATCGGCGCAGCCAGAACGACACTTGATTTTTATCGACTTTTTTAAGGAATCAAAACAACTTATTGAACGACGGCGCTTTCGAAAGAAGGCCACTTTAACAAGCGCAGTGTGACAGGTTGAAATTGCACGCCATGCATTCTGTGCGCAACACAGGACAGTGTTACGCTACATTAACGAAAGTTGTTGACTGGTGGATACTATTAACTAAAACAGCTATGCATGTGACAGCGTCCAGTGCAGTGACTCCCGCACAAGTCAGAGTGCGAGCGATAGCAAATAACATGACTCTTTTCAAGACAAGCAAACAGGCCCGTAACCAGTGTTGAGCATCGGTCAAAATGTGTTGGAAAATGTGTTGAGCATAGGTCAAAACTATTGGACATACTTTAAGAAATTTGGGCCCCTCTCAGAAAAGTCTTCGCCACCCCTGGTGTCCCAAGCTGGTTACGGGCCTGCAAGCAAGTCAACATAAAGACGTCAACTGGCCGGGGATGGAGCAACGAATACGAACTTCCCAGTGCCGTACCGGATTGGAAATCGCCTTCCCAGTCATGGGAATGGGACAGTGCAATAACAAACGAAAATGGGACGGACTTTTTCAGAGCTTCTTTACCTTAAGCAGCGCATCAACCCCCCCCAGGCGCAAAACAATGATGTCGTTGACCCACAGATACCATCTGCGAGGCTATCGCGGCGGAAATGTACTTTGCAATACAAGGCGCGACCTTCGCATCACAGAAGAATGCCGATTTTATCGGGTTAATAGCGCCACAGTGTGTCTGGCTGTATCGGGAGTCACTGCTGTTAACTATATATTAGCAATAGAAGAGCCAAATTTCAAAAAAGGCGAAAAGCACAAAAGTAGCTTCACCACAGGTATAGAGCAAGCACAAACGGAAGCTGAATTCCATGTCCATGAAACTTCTTCAGTTTTAAATTAACGCTAGACCATGCAACGTTTGTTTGGAGCGAAAAAACGGCGGGGACAAATTAAGCGGATTTGACACATTTACAAAAACACGGATCCAGCATTTCACACATCTCTGACAAGCCACGACCACAATCTCCTTTCGAAAACGATCTGCGCTCAAGAGTTTTTTGTTGTTTTTTTTCTTTTAAGGAGAAAAAACATTGGTCTCTTTTACGAACCGCACGTAGAATATTTCGACGCAAACACCAACATGCGGCGAGGTCAAAGGCAACGGCTCTCCTTTCAAAGAGCGGGATCTTTATCAGCACAGTCAGGTTCTCAATAAAACATTGCGGCAGGGTGCGCGACCCCTTCACACAGGCACGTTGAGAAATGCGGCGAAACGCTCGCATGCCACACACCAGGCAGGTTTAAAACTTGCAGACTCCGATCTGTCTTAAGCTTTAGCTCTTGACAATGATTAGCGCTTCGTCTGCCACAGGGAAGACGAAGAGCGGTGAAGGCATGAAAGTTGGGACTTTTTTGTCAGGTGCTGAAGGCACCGGAAACAAAAGTCGGAAATGCAAATTGTTATACACGCAGCAGTCAATGACGGCGCAGGATTAGTTCTAAACATTAACAAACATTCGACAGATTAACATGCTGTTTGTTTAATCGATACAGAGTGCATTCTACCAAATGCACGCCGCCGACGTCAGGTAACCGGCGTGATCAGATTTTTAACGGCAATTTCTGGAAAGCAACGGCACGTTTGGCATGCATTGTTGGCCAAGCAAGTGCACAAAAGTACGACAGGAAAGATCGTGAAGGCTAATAATACGGTTAGTGACGTACGTAGCAAAAGTACCATTTTCTTTTTTTTGCTTGCTGGAACGAAACGCACATCTACCAATCACCTTCGCTTCGCTGACTAAGGGTTTCTTATCGGATCGCCATCGGTCTTGGCAGGCAGGGTTGGCTTTATTTACACAAGAGGTTCTCAGAAGACACGAAAATGCGAGAAATTACATCGACAATTTTGTCGGCGCTACAAAAAAAACGAGAACGAGAGCAGAAAAACAAAACAGCAGAAAAGTGAACACTCCGCAATTTGCACGGTGTATATATGAAGGCACGCAAAAGCGATCGGAAGGCGGCGCGCGAACCGAAAGTGTACAAACACAGGGGGGCAAGCGGGCAGAGGCAGCGAACGAAACGAGGAGCAAGGGCCGGGGGCGCTACCCGAAAAGACCACGTCCGTCCTAGGTCAGCCGTACCGAGGACAAACTGAGTTCTGACCGAGGAAGGCGTTAACTATAGCGTTAAGAAGCGGGAGGTTTCGTGGTCAGCTGCCGCTTCGAACGAGGTCACGCGAGTGGAAACGATCAGTGATAGGCGCACAGGACCTTTGAAATGGTGAACGCGACGAGGGTTGAAGCCCGTAGCAACAGGAACTTCGCGCTACTCAACACAAACATAAAAATAGGACTCTTCGTAAATATATATATATATACACACGCACATATATATATTTTTTTAATATATAACATCTATCTAACTATATAAATCTGTGAAGTTGAGGCGCTTAGTGAACGATGAAACGTTAGTTGTGTCTAGGCAACAGTCACCGTGGTGACAATTATTAAAAGTTAGATGCATACTTAGGTTTTTCGTACTAGTAAGTAGGGTTATATGTGTGTGAACTTTAAAAAGTGTAAAACCTAAGTTAGAAAACGGCCAACACTGCGCGATTACGACTTTCACCTTCACTTGAAGCGCAAATATGAACTAATCAGATAATCGAGTTGCAACGACTGCCAACGGCGCAGATGCAACTCCCTGGGGTTAGCTTCCTTCAACGGAGAAAGCAGGTGATATAAAATTCACTGCCTTTCTAGAGAATCGCAACGAAGAGCGTTTAATTTTTCAAGCAGCATTAAGTGAAGTGATCCACGCGGAAAACGTGTCATGTCACTAAAAGTTTACCGCCGTTGCTTAGCGACCAATGCCTCTGCGACGTCAGAAAATCACGCTACCTTGTGACCATGGTCGCGCTACCATGTGACCATATTCGCGAACAAAAAGACACAGGGTCTTCATTTTTTTCGCCAACGGATATTGTACGGTATGAAAGCCCAGGTGCAAGGTATGGGTCGCGCCTACCGCCAAGCGTACAGGTATTCGCGTGATAAAAAAGCAAGCTTTTGCAAAGCGCATTTGACAGGCACACACCTGCATACACACAAACACACATATATATACTGCAGGTAGGTCGCACCTGTATAAGAAACGCAACCTGCGCGATGCAACGATACAGTTCGAGCACAAGGACTGTTGTGCACGCTGCAGTCTGCGGACTAAGGATGCACACGAGCAATGGCATATTTACACGCACACGTAAAACAAGCACCAGAACGAACTGCAACACCTTCAAAAACGTCATTTTCAAGCGTGTGGCTGTGGCGCCACACAGGGCTCCACGTCAACCCCAGAGGATAGGGTTAACGCCGAACAAAAATCAAGACATTTTCTACTTTTCTTTCGCCACTGTCTCACTTTAAGCGAGGAATGACGATAGAAAATAAGTAGTTTTAGGTTTTTCAAACACGAACTGTTGCGAATGAACCATAAATTACATCCCGAGACCACGCAGAACATTTTTCTGCGAGGTACCAGCGCAAAGCTTGTGGTTTCAGCGCATTTACGAAGTGTTGCAGTTGCAAAAGCGAACGATAACAGACCGGCGTGAAATTTTCTGCTGGGCATCATCGATAGCTCTACAGCCTGAAAACACCTTCGAAAGAAAACCAGGTTAAACGATGCAAAATTTCCCAAAGTATTATTACCTGCAGGCCGCTGGTAGGGGTGGACCCGGTTAGCGGCGGACGGTCTTACTAGTTTTGCACTAGAAGCTGACCCTGTGGTTGAAAAGGTATACGGGTTAGAACAAACAAGGCACACGCGGACACCGTTGTCTTTACTGACGCGAACAGTCGAAAAACGGGCTCCCCCCTTTTCTGACGTCTATTGCGCTTACGGCGCCGACGATCAGCATTCGCCGTCGGACTTAGTTTTCTCGTGGAAAACATGCGGCGCATCGCTGGCAACCGGAAGCGCAAGGAAAGCGCTGCTTTTGTTGCGTCATACACGTCGCTTTTGTTGCGTCATAATCGTAAGTGCACCAAAACGTTGCTGCTGTCGCCTCGCGCTCGCAAGTGAGCGCGAGCGTGCAAGTTGACGCATTTTTCGCACCCAGCCACTTGTGGCTGATCTGCCGCATGTTGTCCTTCTTGGCACCAGTTCTATCAATTCAGACACGGGCTGAACGCGGCTGCCCGTCGCAGAAAAGTTAATTCCGAAATAACGAAGCAAAAAGACAGTTGAACGGAGAACTTTGCGAGCCTCGTGTACGTGCATTGCTTCGGGCAAATTATTATCAACTGCGAAAAAAAGGAGCAACTACAGCGCACGCGAAGACGCCTGTGATCCATGCAAACAATAACAAACGTATATAATTTTGAAAAGGCTGTTGCTACGAAACGAAATACAAAATAGAGAAGCGCTGCTGTGCATGAACGCTCATCGGACTGCAACAAATACTGCCGCCGCTCGGGCCGCGCGAGGATTTCCGAACGTACTGCACGCACGCTTGTTCCTACACTGCCATGATCATAAAGTACTGCATGCAGTCGGTAGGCAAAGGCACTCTGGCAGGTTGCACAAGGTTTTGTGAATATGACGTGTCACTTGGGGAGGAGTTTGCATAAAAAAAAAACAACAAAACGTTGCGTTACCTTCTTTTCGTGCAAGACAACAACAACAAAAGCTTTCGAGTCGGTTTTGGCAAAGAGCGAGAAAAAGTACTTTGCAATAGTTTCAAGCGTGGGAAAGAAGACAACCATCGAACTGACAGTGAAAGGCTGACGGTTTGCGAGATCGAGCAATTGTTTCGCTTTCCCTTTTTGCTCGAAGTGCGCGTTTTCTGCACGCGTTTCGCTTTTGGTTGCGCACAGCAGGCACTGCGCGTGACTGCATATAAGTCACTTTTTGTTTTCAGAACCATTAAAACTACACCAGGGCCGCAACCAGCTGATATTTTCGTGGATGGGGGGGGGCAAAATGACTGCAACTTGTTGTTGTATTATTTTCGGAAGAAGCAAAATGATTGTAGCTTGTTTTTGTACTTAACAATTAAACGTGTTTTTTTTTAATTCGGGGGGGAATTGCTCGGTTGCCTCCCCCTGGTTGCGGGCCTGAAACACACCGAGATTCAAGTCGCAGCTGCGTGTCGAAATTCTCGTTTGATATTTACACTTAACACGGCGAATCGTTCTTTTTTTGTGCGTGTGTGTGAACGGAAAATCCGCTCTGGTGTAAACATTGAGACAAAATTTGAGCAGAACTTTTGAACCAAATTACGAGTCACGTGAGGTAGAAGAAAACGCAGGGAAGCTAGAAAAACTACAAATGAGCAAAAAACCACCACCAGTTTCTTCACATGTGCAGATGAGCTTTACCTGTAAACAAGAAAACAAAAGAGCATTAGAACGCCATACAACATCGTTTTTCAAAAACATGTCACGTGACCGCAGCAGCAATCGTCCGCGCTGACGCCTTATACCAGGGGTGGGGAACCTACGGCCCGCATCAGAATTTTCATTACCCAAGTTAAAACACAACATCGCATCAAAACGAAACTCCATGTCAAGCAGACACGTAGACAGTACGCCCGCCAGTGATATTCTACAATTCTTGTGGCCCGCGATAGTCAATAGGCGCCCCAACCCTGCCTTGTACTCCTGATGAGCGCTTTTTAATTTTCGTGCGATAGATTCGCGCTTGAACGTGTAAATCCTGCGTTGCGCGTTTCAGTCACTCAGTGCATGTACGCCCGTCGACGCCCAGAAGATTCGATAAACAAATCCACTTGAGCAAGCGCTGCGAAAATGTACACCGCACTTCAGCAGAACGCAGCCTGTGCAGGATCAACGCGAAAAATAAGCGCAATTAACCGCGGCTCTGGCGATCGATCAGACGTGGGCGGGTTTCTGAGCTCTTCACAACTGAAGCAGAAGGTTGTCAAGAAAAAGCGCTTCGTACTGCTGGGTCGACCGAGGCATTAATTAAAATTGCGAAAACCGCGCGCGCCGCCGAAAAAAACGACCTATTTTTACCAGAAACTTAACCACGGAGCTTTCAGGACTGCAACAGGGTTGGGCGCGCCCGCTCGCAAACGATGTTTGGAGAGATAAGAGAATGCCTTCGCGACGGCAGCGCAAGTGAGCTCGCGTACCATGACCTAGATATTTCTTGCTTTAAAAAGCGTTCCTTGCAGTTAGTTTGAAGTCGCCAGCCTTGATCAGGTCGCTGCACAGAGGCTATGCGGCAAGGAAACCAATCCCGTTTAACTACACGAAGGTATGCACGCAACGCGTTCGAGACTCTCGCTTGTTGTTTAGCGAAATGCCGGTGCGAAAACAATGGTGCGTTGTCATCGGCGCGAGACACAACCGCGCGCGAGCGATCAACAGATTTGGATGCGGCCGAACAGGCAAACATCCGGGGATAAGGAAATTTCGTTCGAAATATGCCAGCATCGAGGCGAAGAATTGCAGCGAGAAATATTTCATTAAAACTCACCTATCAGACTGCTGGGGTCAACGATGTACTCGAGCGGGACCGCGGAATGAGGATACTCCAGAGGGGTATAGTAGAGCAGCGAGCCGTCACTGGGGGCGAAAACGGGGGGCGTCGGGGTAAAACCGTTGGCGAGAAGAGCCTGGACACAAGAAGTCCCAGTAACGACAAAGAAAATGTATTCGGAATCCAATCGGCCGCCGTTGGCAGCAAAGAGCACACCACGTCACCAAAGCGCTCTTCGGTGGTCGCGGCGGCGATGTCAAGGAGTGGCACTCAGCATTCTCGAATTTCAAATTAGTACGAAAATCGATTGCCTAAACACAGACACAGGGAAGCTTGCAAGCAAGAAGTCACCACTGCGCGGGGCAGGCGTTTTCTCGCGTGCAAGTTTGCGAGGAAGCAGCTTCGGACCATTTGCTGCTGACGACACGCAACGGCGCTCAGAAGATTACCCCTTGAAGGTCACCTGCGCTTTCGTCGGAAAGCTGCCGTTCAGCTTCGAATCGACAGAAATCTTTCGCAACAGGCCACACGTGCCTCGGTCAAACACCTCCGTCCCCCGCGGACAGTTTTGTTGTCGACGGAACGCGGCTCCAAATTTTTTGCCATCATCGGCCACTTTTGCTTCTCAACCGTGCTCCCATTTGTTCACAAGCCGATCGGGTCGTTTACAGATGGCGACAGGCGTAGTGGCCTTATTCGACTGAAGCTGTTCGCGCGAGCGATGTTGGTTCATTGTTCGATTGTCAATCAAACTCGACGTGTGGACTTGGACGGGTATGGTTGGTGGCGGATTTTCGCAAAACTCCAAAACTCGCGCATTTTTACATTAAAAATTCCTTTACTGCGCGATCGACGGGGAAATATTTTGACACAAAGTAGAATCCCACAAAAGAATTCGACGATGAAAATCTACAAAGATACGCAAAGTGCAGTTCGACAAAACCATCCTAGCAAATGTGAAGGGTTGCAGAAGGAGGTAATTGATTTCTTTAACACTTATTAACCAAACGCTCCTATCTGCAATCCCGAGAGGACAAAAATCGTCAACATTTCCCAACAAACATCCATGACGCATCCCTATTAAAAAGGAAACGTTTCACGACTAGTCCTGCAGCAACACTGCCNTGATGAACGCGACGTTAGAGCTGCAAGAAAAAAGATTAGAAATAAAGTTTTGGCAGAAATATGAAAAAAGATACTTACCTGCCCATTCGGCAACCGCGAAAGGATTGGGTTATTCATGCCCACGAGAGGGGACTGGCCAGGATTCGGGGCCCTCAACGCAGGCGCTTGGAGAACTTGGGGAGCCGCTACATATTTCGGCTGACCTGTGCAATTGCAGAAACGCGATAGCCTGAAATAACTTCGAGTATCAGAGCAAATTGCGTCGCAGCGGTAAATACGTCACTCAGCGGCTTGTGGCGTGACGATAAACACGTTCACAACAACAGTGCATGCTGAAAGGCATGAAAAATCGCAGAAGAATTTCACAACGCTGCACTTTCTGCACATTCAGCCGTCGTTGTTGCCGCCTCTTAAACCGCTTCATCACGTTCAGGTATCTGAGCAATTTCTTTGAGAGTCATTACGTCACAACAATTTTTCGAGTATGTCGCAAGTAAGGAGTCGGTTTTGAAACGTCAAAAATGTTCATTGATTTTTGCGTTTTTTTTTTGTTTCTGATACGAGTGTGCACGACTTCCAAGTTTCACGCTGTTCGCATCGCATTCTGTTCTCCTAAATGGGTGACACGCCCAAGTTTGCAGCGAAGGAGAAATAGTTTGCGCTTGACTCTGCTCCTCGGCGTTGTTCTGTCTTCTGCGAGGGTTAAAAAAACGACCTTGCTACCAACAGGAACAAAGCTAGACGGTGGCAATTGAGCGCGCAAAACGGTACACATTTGAAAACAAAGCGATAATGATTGAATCTATCAATATTAATGCTAATCTTTCCGTAATAGGATTTGTCATAGCTGGCCGCGTGTCTTGCTTATTTGCTGAAAACGAGGCGTCAAAAGTTGAAGATAATGACGGGCCGCACGCAGCAACATCATCGGCGCTCATTAATAATTCAAGCGGATAAAACGGAGAGAATGCGAGACAGTAAGTTTCGCGTAGCGCATCAAACAGCATTTACATAATTAAGATCAACTGCGGCAAATGCTACTGCCAGTGCAGGAAGGGCGCGCTGGCCTCACAAAGAGCACCGCCGCCAGTTCTTACGCTCAGTTCCAAGGCTCGCGCTGGTCATTCCGAGCGCTTCGCCGATTCCGGCTGTCAGTGTTAAGCCACTCTATGCTTCAGAAATTTTCACGTTGGCAAACGCAACGTCAAGGATGAAAACATAGCGTCGCTGTATATCGGATGGGAAAATCTACTTCGTGCGATCGAGTAGTAACGTGCGCACACGTGGCGATAGGCTTGCATATGAGAAGGGTGAGCTCTGACGGAGGCCCATTAGCTCTCGGACAGCC
>JGI24158J21664_10003907_pt1 | contig 18975 bp, 5 predicted proteins | sample Ectturendosymbi3_FD_21664 | JGI IMG/M metagenome (IMG submission 21664)
CACTGGTCAATTTCTGGTCTATTACAACAGGATATGACGTCAAATATCTTCTACCAGTCGGCATCAATAAATTTTAACAAAGACAAGAAAACGTTTGCTTTCGCAGTGATCATTATCAAGCACTTTGTTAATTTTCAATGAACATTAAGAGTAGCAGAAAGCGAATGGGCGGTGTAATGTTGTCCATGAGAATATCACTGATTATGTCTATTGAATAAGTAAAAATAAACTAAAAGTATGTAAGTGGATTCATAGGAACAAATCAGAGGATGCCAATAGCCAAATTTTGACTTTACAAAATGCTTGCGAGCACAATTAAAAGATAAAATTCAGTCTGCGTTTCCTTTTGAACAACTTGTCAATAAAGATCTCAGGATCAATATCACATAATTATTTGTCAAAAAAGCCAATCCATCAGACGGTTTTGCCCAGGCCCGTAACCAGCTTGGGACACCAGGTAGGACGAAGAGTTTTCTGAGAGGGGTCCAAATTTTTAAACTATGTCCAATCAGGCCCGTAACCAGCTTGGGACACCAAGGGTGGCGAAGAGTTTTCTGAGAGGGGCCTGAATTTTTCAAACTATGTCCAATAGTTTTCAACTATGCCCAACAGATTTTTCCAGGGGGGTAGAAAAGATTTGTAGGGGAGGAATCAAGACCCTTTTTCCCCTGGTAACGGGCCTGTGTCCAATAGTTCAATGTATGCCCAACACATTTTTCCAGGGGGGCCCAAAAATTTGCTAGCTAGTTACGGGGCTGTTTTTGCCCCATAATGCTGCCTAGATAGGTTAGCAACCGTTGAAGCGTTGAAAATGAAAGTTCATTTGTTGCTGTTGTGACTCGTAACGTTGCAAATAAGTGCAACAGTGTGTGGATGTTTGAGAAAAAGACAATTGGCCAGTGTCTCTGTGAGGTTGAACTCGCAGCTCACAGTTTGAGTTACTGGCTCAGGGCCTATGAGAGAGGGGCTCAGCAGGTATATTGTTCTGGGGCCCAACAGCTACGGAGGGGCCTGAGATTGAAGGACAGGCCTATAACCAGCTTGAGACACCAAGGGGGTGAGGAGGTTTCTGAGAGAGGCACAATTTCCTTAACTGTCTAATAGTTTTTAATTTTGTTCAGCACATTTTTCTTGGGAAACAAAAATTTTTCTAGGGGCGCCCTCAACCTCTGCTTCCCCCCTATTTACAGGCCTGCTGAAGGAACGATTGAGTGTTTACTACCAACATAATCGGAATATTGTAGCGAAATTAATCCCACCCAGTGATAAAACTGGTTTGGACTAAAGGATTTTGTAAGAAGTGTGATGTATTTTAATGTGAATTGCTGGCAGTGCGTTTTCCTGATACAAGGTAATGATAATTATTAGCAGTAATTATTGATGAACTTGGAGGTTTGCCTACTTCGTCAAATTTAAGACATTCACGATTACTGTCCCAGTGTGTCCATTTAACTGAATATTCCTTTACATCTTTCACTTTTAAACATTTTCAATAAAAAGTCTCTAATAAACCAAGAGTTTTAAACTAAGAGACACTTCAAATGAAATTTGATTAGAAACATACCAGTTCATAATTCCATCTAATCTCACATCAGTAGCCCTCGCATGTTGTGCATATGTGTAAAAAAATAACTGAAAAGTTTAAAACTAACAAGTAGCCTAACTGCAGTGCAGGACACAAGTGCTTATAGTGCACCGCGAAGGTGTGCTATGCATTTTGCTAATTGTTAAACTTGCGCTGCAAGCTGATACCGGGTCGAACCGAATGTGAGTTTAGGGTTAGCAGACATACCCAGAAATCTGAAGATTTTGAAACATACAGGAGAAACCAACCACTTACAGTATTTTGACAATGCTTTAAAGCAGTGGTCGCTGCTTTGTGGCCCATGTGGCTTGTGTGAATTATTTCCAAATGGTTGTATTAGCTTGAGAATATTCTTAACAATTCCAGCTACAGTAGCATCTGCTGAATGATTTTTCAGCAAGTTTGTAAAAAACTATTTGCAGTCTACTATGTCATAAACTTGACTTGTTGACCTAGCAAGATTAAACATTTAGTCTAGCATTGCCAGACAAGTTAATTTTGATAGTGTTATTAAACATTTTGCGAATAAGAATACCAGAAAATTGCTTATATAATAGTTAAATGAATTTTTTTCTAACTTTTTCCTTGATTAGATTTTACTATGAACACTTAAAAGTAATGATTAAAAAATCGTAATACGGTCACATTTCTTGAATACTATTATGTTTTAACATAATGTTTCATGTGATCGAAAAATGAGCTACCGTATTTTTCGGATCAAACTACCATATTTTTCAGACCATAGGGCACATTTAAAATCCTTTAATTTTCTCAAAAATCGAAAGTGTGCCTTATAATGCGATTCATCTAATGTATAAATCTGGTTGTGGTTTCTCATCTAGAACCAGTTTTATGTGGTAAACGGTACCATTTATTTTATTCCTAGTTACGATTTTTTTATGAACAGACGTAATAAACCAATAACAATTGCAATGAGCAGCACACGAGAGTAGCTAGCACATACCACAGATTATATAACTCGGCGAGGCACCTGACTACATTGCCGCACACCGAATCAAACACGCGTACAACTTTTATTCTATTTGTGTCTAGTGGATTAGGCATGTGTGACAGATTAAACTCCCTTGTATGTAATGACAGATTAAACTCCCAGTGGTGACTCATTCACTCGGGAGTTATTGTGAAAGAGTTGAAATCAGTTTGATTTATCTAAATTTTGCTTCATTTAATGCGCCTTATAATCCGGTGCGCTTTATGGATGGAGAAAGAACAGCTAGCACTCAATTTTTGATACTGCACCTTATGGTCCCGAAAATAACAGTAAATGTAGTCAGACCTCATTTATCCGAACTACTTTGTTTCGTCAAATAATCTCGGTTTAACAAGGTATCTGGAAAATCGGAATCAGACCTGTAGCCACGGGGACAATCCCCCCTAAATTTATTTAAGCCACTCCAAATTTTGTTTTGCCAAGGAAATTTTTTATATTAAAAAGTATAATAAAAACAGAAGTCTTGACCCCCTAAAAATGTTTTGTGCCCCCCCAAACCTTAAGACCTAGGCTACGGGTCTGGCCTAAGCCAACGTTCACAGGGGAAACAGAAACAAGCTGTATTCTCAGACGAACTGTCAACTTAATTAAATATGTAGACTGCATGTGAAACACGACAAAATGGAACTGTCATAGTTGTCTTTGTTTATTAGCAGATCCGTATACATCGGCAAGTATGCATTCAGAATGAGATTTAAACGTGATAAAAGCTGTATAGAAGACCTATAACTGCGTCCTGCAGGGTCTGCCACTGTTACATTAATTGTGCATAGAAAATTGACATTCCATTGCGATTTAATAAACAACTAAGTAACAGTTGGCGTAATCCGGTTTAGCTTTTTTTCTATTGATATGGCTGGCACATCCGTTCCTATGTTTCCGAATCAGTGTCAGACAGCGAGGTTTCCGGATTAAAGGAGTGAAATGCGTTGGGAGAAATCTGTTCCTAGCAATTTGTTTTGGATAACGGGAATTCTGGTTGATCGGAGTTCGGACAAACAGGTCTGAGGTATTTGTAAGTGGTATTGATCTCATTGTCAAAACCCATAAGAAAAAATTTCCAAGTTATCACGGTTTCAGGCACAGCGCATTTATTACATCACAATCGTTGTTTGTTCCAACGAATGTGGTGCTGAAAAGATACTTAAGCTTGTCGAACATTCTGCAAATGTCAATCATATAGCAATGAGAGCAGTTTATCTGAACGTACATAAACTTATGAAATCGATGCTGACAACCAGCTGCACAATTGCGTCTGTGGAGCGCGCTGTCTATCAAGATGGCGGTGTTATAAATATACTTGCAAAATTACTGCGGAGAACAGTGATTGAATTGCAGTTGCTCTGATCACTTTGCATCGCAATGCAGAACCGTCGCCAGAAAATTTTCAATAGGGGGGCTTTGCAGTGCTGCGGGGTCTTGACATTATAAAATTAACAAAAATTCCACTTATTTATAGTGTTTCATGTTTTAATTTGGGGGGGATAAGCCCCCTCGTGGCGACGGCACTGTCGCAATGTAAAAGTGAATTACTCGAAATCAATATAGGACTTCATGTGCAGCAAATAACATCGTCAACTGCTTAATTCTAAAAAGACTATTTTCGAAATACGATGCTTGACTGATCTTTTGTTCAGATAATGTTGCCACTATTTCTGAGGCTACCTGTCGCGCCTTTCAATATGAGAAGATGCTTATAAAAATAGTTTCAGTGCAAACGATCCCATGTTACTTGGCGTGACGCTGAGGAAAGCCTAAACTTACTTAATTTTGTCATAACCTGGTAGGTGTAAACAGCAGATGAAATTAGCCCGAAACTGCAAAACGAAACGATCGTGATTGGAGACTGTCCTTTTGCCATGAAGCAAAATATTACAAAACAGCTCCTGTGTGTGCGTGGCAGTGTATGAGATTCTGACAGCATTAGAGCCGGCACTGCCAGAGGAGGAAATTCAGAAACGTGTGTTTGACGCAATATCAATTTCGAATGTTAAAAAACGTGGATTGTTCATGTCATTGCGCAGGCGTCATTTAGACAAAGCAGGGAGGTTGTTGTTTCATAATACAGTAGTACTATGCAACGTTAGAAGGGAGATGTAGGCTGTCGCCTCTTCCAAAACACCCGGATTTGAGACCTGCAGTGACAGCGTTTAATATTTTATCGGTTTTAATGCTTAGTACCTGCGGTTCAAAGGGGTCTGTCATGACAGCCAAACAGACCTCCTAGATGCGCCCCTGGGAGCAGGTGTACGAGTATATCGTACTGTGAAATCATGCATTGAGCTGCTGTTTTTGCACCACTTTGCAACTCCACAATTTGACCGTCGATTGTGGTAGAGAGCTGTTCAAACCCAAAAAAACTTGGCGAGTCTTCTAGTCTGCAATGAAAAAAAAATTTAGGTTATGGGTTTCGTTTTTTTATGGGTGATGTCGTAAGTAGGGTAGGTTTAGGCTGTTTTTGGCGAAGGTTATCGGGCCCTGAGCCCTTACCACAAGTAGGAAGTATTTCGCTCAAGTTTTCATTAGAAACAAAGCTGAAATTTGAGTCTTGTGAGCCTTTGGTTGACTTTCTAACACTTCTGGTTCACAAGTTAACGCCAAAAAAACAATATTTGGATAAATATCTTTTTGGGTAATTCTTCAAAATTGGGTTTTTCAAATTATACTTTTCGAAGTGAAATTTGCACGGTCAAGGTGTTGAGAAAGAAACACCTGCTGTCTATATAGACACTTGGATATAGCCAGCTGAGAGTCTATTCAATTGCTCAGTTCAACCAGAACTATTTAGTACAGTATGTGATATATGCATGGCCATTATATATTTGGTTTTTCATTTGTACGGGGAATGTGGTTTTAACTTCATTTGAAACTGGGTTCATCTACGCCTGTTCAAAATACTCAAAACTCGATGATAACATGTGCAAAGAGTCACTAGTTTGAAAAATCATCCAGAAAATCGTGTCCATATTCGAGCTTGGCACTACAAACGTGCGTTGTAGGCTTTTTGTTTTAAGAATATTAAATTTGTAAGTAGGTACTAGATGTGAAATCAATGTGCTGTGCATATACCAACATGATATTATGCTTGTGGCAATTAAAAGTTTCAGTAATCAAAGTATCCTATGTAGCAGGGTGATCAGTTTGGCAATCATGATTGTTAGGCAAATTGAAGCTTGATTTTATATAATTTGCTTGAAATTTGTGTGTAATAAGGTTAATTTGGTTCCAAATGTAGCCCCTTTTAATTGTTTGTGTTCATGTTTATCTCTGTTCCGGTTATTTTACCTGTTTGATAATGTTTAGGATGGTGATTGTTGGTTGCAGGAAAAGTTCTTTGGAGAAAAGGCTAATGAGATGAAAATTGTGCTGATGTAGAACGATAAATATACTATGGTGTCCCCAAATTTTACATAGTGTACTGCTATTTTTCTGGTCTACCATAGTATACACTGCAGGTACAAAATAATATTGTGTGAAGTGCCATTGTTTCCATCCATGCTTTTTGTAGTTAATAATCAACACATAAGTTTGATATGTTGTTACCAACACTGATGTGGCTGTTTTCAGTAAAAATTTTCTTGTTTCTTTCCATGTTTCTTCAATCAACGGTTCTTGGTATGACTGTTAATGTGGCAGACATACACCCTAACTTGAAAATTATTTCCTTGTCTCAGAAAGAGCTGCTACCCTAACTTGGTACATTGAACTGCTGTTGAAACCCTACCAGTTACAGATATAGGCATTAACTATATATATGTACTGTTGTTTGTACATTGCGTGTTGTTCTTTGATTATCTACATTATTTTATTAACATGTTTGCTATTGGCTTTTGTCAACTGCTGAGCACAAGCCTATTTTGATCATTGTCGTATAAGTGCAAATGTCAGTGTTACAAAAAGTTTATATACTGAAAGCTATAATGAGGGCATCTGAGTATAAACATGAAAATTTTCGTGCACTGGTGCCAATGGTGTTGAGATGAAGTAGTTTTAAAAAAATATTTTCATTACTTTGATTTAACCATGTAAGTTCCCATCATAAATCAATAATTTTGGTTAGTAGTAAACATAATGCGTTTTTTTTGCAGATGTGGCAAATTTCCATCACTTCTGTAGTATATATCATAAATGTTTTGTGTAAATATCAATTTTTTCTTATTCAGTGTTGAAAATGATTGCTGAAAGTCAGATGTGCTACTGACTGATAAAACATTTAGGAAAAAAGATGAGATGACAGATAATTTGCAACCTTAGCAACGTAGTAATATATAAGGCTTTTTTTAACACCTTGAAAACCAGGGTACGATATATTTGTACTTTAAAATGGCCTGAAAACCAGCAGTTGTCGGTTGCCTTACCAACACCATAGCTCCTCTGCTGATTGTGCTAGAGAGCTGTTCAAACCCTGAAACGATTCGACAAGTCTTCTAGTCTGCACTTGAAACAAATTTTTTTGGTTGGGGTTGTGGATTTTTTGTGAGTGACTTCATAAGTAAAGTAGTTTTTGGGCTATTTTGGCTCATGTTACCTGGCCTAGGGCCTGACCGCTAGGCCAAAGGATTACCTTAAAGTTTTCATTGGAAACTATGCTCGAGTCCGAGTCTTTTGAGCCTTTGATCGACTTTCTAGCATTTCTGGTTCAAAAGTTATGATCTAAAATAAATAAATTAACTTTTTGGCACCCGGGTGGTATCAGCGATTTTCGCAAAAAAAAACAGCAGTTTTCGGTTGCCTTACCAACGCCCTGGCTCCTGTGCCGATTGCGCTAGAGAGCTGTTCAACGGCTCAAACGGATCGGCCAGACTAGTAGATTGCACTCAAAAAAATTTTTGCTTGGGGAATGCGTTTTTTTTGTGAGTGACGTCATAAGTGGAGGACAACCAAAAATTTTTTTCGAGTGCAATCTACTAGACTGGCCGATCCGTTTGAGCTCTTGAACAGCTCTCTAGCGCAATTGGCAGAAGAGCTAGGGCGTTGGTAAGGCAACCAAAAATTGCTGTTTTTTAGGCCGAAATCGAAGTACAAATATATCGTAGACCGACTCTCAAAGTGTTAATTGATTATCTAATCAACTAATTATTCAAATATTTTTATTACTAGATCATAACTTTTGAACCAGAAACCGAAGGAGGTCATCCAAAGTACCAAAAGACTCGGATTGTAGAACAGTTTCCAATAAAATATTCAGCAAAATACTACCATCTAATGGTTTGGGCCCAGGGCCAGGTGAAGTGGGCTAAGGTGGCCTAGAAATAATCAACTTATGACGTCACTAACAAAAAATCCGCACCTGCCAGCCAAGAAATTTTTTTTCATTGCAAACTACAAAACTTGCCGAGTCTTTTGAGCTTTTACTGGGTCTGTAGCGCTTACCGGACTGGAGATATTCCCATGAAAAACCATGTGCAATCTGGTTGTCTTGGCACGAACCATTTGATTTAGACTGGACGTAAAAGTGTTAAGTCTGATTTTCCAGCAAAATGCACAGCTTATTAGATCAGGGCCAACAGCACTTATGTAAAATGGAGATAATTTGTGAGTGAAATCAGCAGTTCCTATGTTTTTGATATTCATTCTCAATTACATGGGAACTTGGAAGCAAGTGCATATCATAATTTTAACCTTAGGCATTTATTACTTGGCAAATTTTGTACCCAGTGCCACAAAAATGAGTGAGAAAAGAAACAATAATAATTAACACTCTACTGCATGGAAGTCTTCTACATAATGGTTCTTAAAACCTTTAGCGCTAGTGTACGATATACTTGTACTTCAAAATCACGCCTTAAGCTGTTATTTTTGTGCCACTTTGCAACTCCATAACTCACCAGGTGAATGAGCTAGTGAACTGTTCAAATCCTCAAAAGATACGACAAGTCTTCGACTCTGCACTGAAAAACCGTTATTTAGTTTTGGGTTTCGTATTTTTTTTGTTGACGTCATAAGTGGAGTAGGTTTCGACTACCATGGTAGTGTTTTGCTCATGTTTTTAATAGAAACTAGGCTAAAATTTGAGTCTTTTGAGCCTTTGATTGACTTTCTAAGGTTTCGGGTTCAAAAGTTATGGCCTAAAAGCAGCAAATTAATAAATTATCTACTTAGGTGATTAATTATTTTGTTATTTTTTTGGCGAAATTCTTCTGACTAGCGGTTGGGCCCTAGGCCAGGTAACATGAGCTGAAATGGCCCTAACCTACCTCACTTACGACATCACTCACAAAAAAAACAAAACCCAAAATATTTTTTTCGTTGAAGACTTGCCAAGTCTTTTGAGGGTTTGACCAGCTCTATAGCACAATCGGCCGAGGAGTTATGTCGTTGCTAAGACACATGAAAACTGCTTAATTTAGGCTGATTTCAACGTACAATATATTTGTACTCCAGCAGCCAACATGTTAAGATTGAAACAAAACAATTTGACATTAATTTTAGGACCCCAGATTTTTCACTAGAAACCCCTAGAGGTCCTTGAGAACCCCATTCGAAAGTTGATTGAGGGCAAAGCTTTGTAGCAGTTCAACAACCCTAGCTTTTCAGCAACTATATTGTTTTGTCTTGAACACATGACAAGTGCTTGTGTGACAACAAGCAACTGACTATGTCATGGTCACAGTTTCAAAACACTAGATATGTAGAGATTTGCGAATCACCCTACAGATTGCATGGTATTACACCAAAGCAATTTATTCACAACATCATCAAAATTAAAATGCTTGACATTGTTCAGATAATAGAGCCCGAGCAACAAGTGCACAAAGCTTCACACTATGGCAGCAACAGATATCACCTGATGAGATTACTCTCATGGTCACCATTAGCAAGTAGAATCAACTGTTTACCAGGTTTACAAGCATTATTAGAGGTCATTCACTGAGACCATTCTATTGGGATCCTCTGTTGTTTATTATGGCTTGTTCGCACTAGTTACATATAGGTTCTATTCTTAGCACACATCCCATTCATTGTGCATCACATATTCAATGTCCCACCAACTGAGGAGCTACAACATGTTTTTCTTTGCGAAGATATTTCAGTCATTTCTCCAAAATAACTAAAAATTGTCTGTCACTTTTATATTTTAAGGTATTTTTTTATGACTGGAAAAAGGCAGTATGACTGAATTGACTGAATTTTTTCAGTCATTTCAAAAAAATTAGTCAATGACCACCGAATGACTGAAAAAAAAACAAGTTGCAATGAAAATAGGTATAAAGTAAATGGGGTTTTGAAGTGGCTTTTGGATTTTTGATGGGTAATTTCTTAATGCAAAACTTGTGTCTCAAGGCAAATTGGTTTTAATATGTGGTTGGATTTATTAAGTGAATTCTATAGTAAGAAAAAAACTCAACCAAAACAATGAAAATGGTAGGGTGCATATTTTATAGAAAGAGTTATGTGCTGGTTTTAATAGAAAACATGCCGATTACCCATGAGGTTGAAAAAGAAAGGTGCATCCCATGGTTAAAGTTTTAACAAAAAAGTAGAAAAACTCCACATTTCTATTTATGCTCACTGACACTCCCTGGTTTGGTGATTATTGCTTTGAATGTTTTTATGGCTATTTTTTACAAGGTAGTTTAGCCAAATAGTAACACTTCTGGTACCAGGTGTGTTTCCTAAAAACTGGCCGGGATACCAGGCAGTTTTTGAGAGTTCACTATTTTTATGCCAGTTCCATGAAAAACCTTGTAACTGTGGCTCAAAAAGTGCTTTCATTGTTTAATGTGTTATATCTCTTCATGGTTTTCATATATAAATATATAAACATGGATGAGAAAAGGATTAAGGTGGTATCCAGTAGATGCTAGATCTGGATTGGTACATTGCCTAGCATCTGTCCCTTAAACACCAAGTACGTAAGGATACATAGGCTGGTATTGATAATGCTGAGTGGGTCCGAGGTGCATGTAGTGTATGTAGGTATTTTTTTGCATGAATGACTAAGCACCTCACACTACATAACAAAGATAATAAACTTCTGAATTTCAAGTAAGTTCATATTTTTGAAACACGGCTTAACTGTGCTATAAATATGATAATGTTGGCAACGTGCATACTCCAAAAATATTACCTAGATACTAGTTTACAGTTGCTTTATGTATGATGCCAGCAGTTCACCAAAATTTAGCTGCAACTAGTTCCTTGTTACCATTGATTTTGGTGTGAAATGAAACATAACAAGTGCCCAGTTAATAAGCAATGCATTTCTTGGTTGACCAAACTCAACTTCTTGACAACTATTTGAATTTTAGTTGCAGCTGGCATGTGGCCTGCTGTAAATTTCATAACTAAAGAAGTATAATGTTTGTTTGCTTGCATATCCAAACAACTGGTGGTAAGCTGCTTTTTCTTACTCCTAACTTTATTGTCTTTGTTTCATTTTTATCTTTATTTTTGCAATTATAGTTAACACTTAATTATGTGTCTGCGGCATTCTAATTGCCCTTCTCACCAACATAACTGAGACCAGATGACTGTGGTTCCAGGTACTCTTGTATGGACTTCAGCATTGTTACCTGCACAAGGCTTAAAGCAGTTGTTGTTTTGAAGAAGGCTGTTGTATTCCTATGATTTTACATGGTGTGAACTCTTGGTTCAGCTTACATGATTTTTGTAATAGCTGCATTGTCCATATAAATCTTTTGACTTTTTGTCTTTGACACACACCATGTAAAAATGACTCTTAAAAGAAATATGCAACGATAGCATACATCTTTGCAAATAATACTTGTGCTGTCTTTCCATTGTTTGAAGATATCCTTGCCTTTTCAACATATGAGTTGATCACATGCTACCCTGTTACGAAAAACAGGAGTGGCTAATGAATCTATTGCGGGTTGTTGACAGCAGGATGCAGTTTTTTAGGTCAAAAGCAGCTGAAGACTTGTGCAATTGTATGATCAATAAATAATTGCCTGAAACGATCTTAGGCTGATTGGTGCAGCGGAGTTGTGTAGACTTTGCTGTAACTTAGGTTTAAAACTTCAAGTTGAAATTGATTGGTAACTGTTTTTTTTTCGCTGAAACATTTCAGTCATTTGTCTCACAGTTGCATTAAAACTCGCCATAAAAGTGTTTTTTAGCCTATATTTTCAAATATTCTGACCAAAATGACTTAATTTTTTTGGTAAAACGTTTTGGTCTGTGACCGAAAAAAAAACAGATTGGTAGTATATGTAACTAATGAATGAGACAAGTGTTTGTCATGTGCATTCTCAAGCCTATTTTAGCAGCTATGGTGGTGTTTGTTAGTTTTTGTTTCTTTATATTTTCGGGTTTGAAACAACTTTAATTCGACAACTAGCATCGTAGTTGATTCCTTTCCTACTTGAAAACAGCTCCAAAACTAACGGCAGTTAACTTGTGTTGCAAGTGTATGCTTTAGAGATACGTCATGATTTTGCTGTTGTTTCGCTAGTTGGATGTCACAGTCTGCACCACTGGGTGTTCACTCACGGCATGTATACGATTGTCGCGATGTACGTAGCATCGCAGCTGTTTGGGCTCTTAAAAACGTCATGTCAATAGTGTCTTGTCAGGAACGCTAGCAATTAGCTCGTAGGTTTGCACAGTATGTTATCGTTTGGCGGTCGTTGACGAAGGTGACTGAAATTTTCCGGAATTTTCGGGGATGAAGTAAACGTTGCGGGCAGTTGCTGAAAAGGTGATATGCTGGTTTGGTGGGAATGCTCTGAAACAATGCAGCGACAGTGCTGTTGTATACCATCATCATTCTGCCTGATAAACGCCTTACAAACTGTTCGTCATCTTTCGCTGCTGAATCTTCTGACTTTTAACTGAGTGTTTGTTTCGCAATTGCTCGCAACCTTGGTAGGTCTGAAAAAGGAGTATATTAATAAGTCACACCAGGTGTAAACTTCCGGCAACGATTGTGTCTCGTATGCAAGAGCTAGCTTTTTCGGTCGTAGACCGAGTTTTTATTTTAATGACCGAAAAAAATTAAGTCAGTTTGGTCATAATATCCGAAAACATAGACTAGCGAATACAGTTACGGCGAGTTTTAATACTATTATGGGACAAATGACCGAACTGTTTCAGCGAGAAGAAACAGTGTAAGCAGGCGCTAATATTGTTATTGGTTTTCGAGAAGAAAACATTAAATTCATGGTTATTGCGGCGCCAAATAAATTAATTGTAGACCTGTTCCAGGCTTAGTTGCGCGCCAGCCTCAATGAATCGTAAATGCTTGTAGAACGAAGTTACTGTGTCAATATGCCTGTGTTGACTTTGTGAGTAGCATACGGAAGGCTAGTCCCGTAGATTTTGTGCGTTTCAACAACAACGATAACGCATATTCAGAAACAGCTTGTTTAGCGATGGTTGTGCCTTGTGCTGAGAACACCGCGCATTCAGAAGAAGGCTGTCTTGTTTTACGACTTGCAGTATTGAACAGTGGCATGTTGCAGATGGCCGTGTGGTTAACTTGCTCTCATCGGTTCTTTGCATAACGGCGTGGTGTTCATATTTCTGCATCATAGCCGCTGTCAGTGTCCTATTTGGACGTGTAAAGTACCAGTTGTTGGCACAGGTAAGATAATGGCTCAGCGCGCGGGACAACGCGTCCCAAAAATGCGAGTCGCTACCGCCTTTGGTCAGCGACGAGAGCGAGAGCTTGATGACCTTCTTGCCACGCTAAATGCGACTGTCGCGGAAATGGAAGAAGATTACGTGAAAGCCTTGAAGAATGACCCTCTCCCGCCTTACCTTCCAGTTCACGGTAACTGTCTAGCAGCTTCCAAGAGGTGAAGGGAAAATGACAAAACCCTGTCGCAATATTTGCTTCATTTCGTCAGTTTCTTTGGTCTTGGCGTGTGGGCAGCGTATCAGCTGTTAGTTACTTACTTGTTTGAGTTCGGTTGAAGCAGTAAGTGGCTGTGAATCTGTGTGGTAGCTACTGTTGTTGTCTGTTTTACATGTAGTTGCTTTTCATCATGTAGTCCGTTGCAGGTAGAAGTAGCCAATAGATGCTACACCACTGTCACGCTTATATGCCCAATGTAATACAACGTGCTGTGGATCCCAAGCTATATAACACTGACGAACTTCGTCTAAGATTTGTTGTATCAGTTAAATAGACAGCACTTGCGTCCATCGGTTCTACCTCCATATTCCATGTGTTTGCACCATGCTTCAGAGGAATTCAACATGCTGTTTTGCTTACGTTAGCATCCCAGTTATATCATAGGCAGCCGGCTTCTTTTTGTGTGATCGATTAACCGAGAACTTCCACCCGTTCGTGCATGGTACCTTTACCATGGTGAATATCAAAGCTGCTTTACTAAGTATGATTTAAAAATATATCTGAAGTCTGACAAGAGCTTCATTTCACAGTCTGATTGATCAATCCTGTTCTGCCGTGTAGCGTTGTTAGCTGGAACAACTTGTGGAGATCGAGAAACGCAAGAAAAATTGGCACAAAAGGGTTGAACAGACACTTCTGATAAAATAATTAAGCTGTGTTTGCCTTGTTAAATAGGTAAAAAGGCGTCCAATATAGAGCAATATATTTCATTATATGTTTTCTGTGAGTAATACTACAGCTGCTGGTAATTCCGTTGGATTCTTTAAACTGCATTTATTATTGTGAATGCATGTGTGCTTGACTTTCGGAAAAACATGCAATTACTTTTACAACCTCCTGTCTTTCAGTGAGATTTAAAGTTGTGCTATTTGAGAATTACTTGCATGTTGATTTGCACAACTGAAGCGTTAATGACTTCAATCGATTTTCATCCGATGATGATTGACGTTGAAAGTTGAACCTTAGCAAACATGACGTGTCACTTGAACACCTATGGATAATCAGCCCAAGAGCTTAATGAATGTTGTTGGTAGGTGGTTAAAGTTTAACCTACATACTTATGTATTTTTGCTTGCTGGGATTGTCTGCGAAATCATTACAAACATTATGCAGTTTACTTAACATCTCTAAAACTCAAACGTCGTAATCATACTGACTGCATCTGTTTTGCCAACTCGCTTACAGCCCTCTTGTTCAGCGCGTATGTTTGAGCTTCTGTTTTTTAATTCAAGCGACAAACGCATGTTACACTGTAGAGCTGCACTTGTGAATTGTTAGAATTCGTCCTGGCAACTCATTGCATCTTGAAACGATTCTATAAAACCCAATTGTCTTCGCGTATGATAGCAAGAAAGTGAAACTAATATTTATTTCAAATTTTCTGCATGCATTTTAAATGCCATTCACAATTCAAACTTTTTTCTTGTTAACACCAGGATGCCCTGTGCCCTTTTCCGCGGTAATAGGGAAAAGCAAATTCAAACCCATCCGTTTCTCTCAAAAAGACAAAAAGCAAGATGTAGTTGCTGCAGCCTCCATCAACACAAGCGATGAACTAAACAACAAAAGTTTCGCCTCTCTTGATTTGGTTAACGTTGAGGGTAACATCGGTGATATTCAAGATGTAAGACCCTGCTATCAGCAAAATACCGCCATTAACAGAGGTTTCAGTGATAAACCTAAAGTAGTAAAAATTCAGTCTCCCAACCGATTGCAGCCAAATTGTGATGCGAAGTTAGTTGACTTTGGAAGGACTGAAGCAGATTGCAAGTACCCCGAACCTCATGTTGTCGAGCACTGCAGGGAGATTAATGTTGCTTCCGACAAACCTGGTTTCCATGATGTGAGCAACAACTCTTCAATTGATGAAAAAAACGTTCTGCATAGTAATTTGCCAAACGAAGAGCTCTTGGAATTGGACTTGAAAAATGAAGACATTAACTGCAATAAAGTAGAAAGTAAAACCTCTTCCCAATGCGATGTTTGTCCGCCTATTCAGAAAATCATGGATTTTGCAGATAAACTTGTTGAAAGCATAACTGACTTCTCGTCAAAATTAGCTGACAGTCCTTCAATAGCTGCCGTCTATGATGGCAGTGAAAGCGCACGACCTTTATTTTCTGGTGAGGCAGACAGTGAGCGTGCTTACACCGATGATGACATTGATGATTTTTCCATTGATGGCGATGAAAACTCTCTTGACATTGAAGAAAAGCGTTTAAATGAAAACACCAACTGCAATGTACAGTCTTTGTTGCCTGTCGACAATGAAAGCTTTGCGCAATTTAAGCTTGGCGGTGGTGTAGCCATTTGCATGCTTACTGGCAGTGGGATTTGCTCTTCCAATTCTTGTAGTTTGCATTTCATTCATGGTGATTCTGGCGTAGAAGGTAACATATGGTTGTGATATTGTTTCCATGCATGGCTTGTTTGTGCTTATTTCTAATTTACACTGCTGGTGCTTAATTATCACGTAGTTGCATGCTGACTTTAAGTACTGCTGTATGATAGAAGCACTAATTTTCGCAATTGTCTGCATCGTTCTCATCATGACTGGGGAGGAATGGTCAATTATTATTAATGTTGGTTAGTTTCGTAAATGAAAGCGGTTGTTGTAGGTGTCTTGTGTAGTTCTGAAGAAAAACTAACCATACTGTAGATTTTTCTTTTGTGGGTCATGTTTTAAACCAACTAGTGGCGGGGTATGGCTTCACTCAGAAAGGTTTTTCTTTCTACTGTCATACACGTAAAAGAATTGTCCTGATCTAGCAGTTGTGTTGACACCTTTGGATCATTGTTCCACGTCAAATTTCTTTCCAACAGAGTGGTTAATGTCGACGTAGCAAGTATATTTTGTTCACGTTAAAGTTGCGTTACCAGTGCTTTTAACTTAGTGAATATAAGGGTTATATACATGTTTTGAAAAAAATGGTGCAAATTATCTGGGAGTGACTTCTAGGTAGCATTACTTGCACCGCTTGTTTTTTTTGAAGAAAACTATAAAATCCACGCATAAAATTTTAGCTGATAATGTGCAGGTAGCTGCAATGCATTACGCTAGCTTGTAATGAATGCGTTGTGCATAGTCAATATAGACTTAGTATTATTCAACATTTATCTACTTAACCGTTGTTTTTAGCTGTTTACACTTTCCAGCCGAGTATATAGAAAACAGTGTTGATTTCAGATCATGTAAAGTTGCTCACAACAGATAAAAAAACTTTTGTGGTGAATTTTTATTTCAGGTTCTATGAAGCCGTCTGCGGCAGACTTCGTACAACCCCCTTTGCCACCGCATCCGTCTGATAGCTTTTTGGAATCTAATCAGAAAAGATATGTGAGTGATTTTGAATGCTGTGATGGAGCCTAAACTCCCCTAGTGTACTTGCGATTAAGGGCCTTATTACGTAACAGCTGCGGTGTTCGCAGTGTAGTTAGGGCAGTTGTTCTCAAAGTTTTTTTCGCATTCTTTCCCAGCAAATCCCAGACACGTTCATTTCCTTCTCACCGTAAATTACAAAAACGATAGGGGGCTAGATAGGCATTCCAAAAGAAATCGAGTTTTACTGCAAAACAAGAAGTTATCAAAGGAGTCAACCACACAAGACATTATCTGAAACTGTGTGCTTTGGCATTTTGCGGAATTGTAGATCTGTATGTTTCAGATACTATTTTTGCACTGTAAAGGATAAAAAATTGTTTACCAGGCAAAGGTTGTAGATTTGGACCTATTTCTTTCTGCTACAGAACAAATTGTCGGTAAAAAATGAATGAAAGCTTTTCTCTAATTACCACGAAAGAAATTTCATTCCAACAAGAGTAAAATTTTAAATTTATCCAACTTTTCCAAAATAATCGGCAACGTTTTTGGTGACACTGACGTTTGTAATGTAATCCTTTCACACAGCACAATAAGTCCACCTTCTCCATCTCAGCACTTTTGCATCACCATAATTAATTCCTTGTTATTCCAACTCAAACGTAATAGGTTTGGAAAATTTAGAAATGCAACCAAGCGGAATCTGCAGTACTTATTACGCTACACCCTAGCCAGCTAGCATGCAAGCCACAATAACGAAAAGCATTAGAGTTGCACGAAATATCGGATATTGCGGAAGCTGAGAAATACAGAATTAAAAACTTTTTCCTACGAGGTTTTCAAACTTCCTCCTTAAGTTAGCTAAGTGGCTCACTGTTAGAATTATTGGGTTAGGGCAAAGTTATTCGTCGCGTACGCTCTCTTCGTTCAGGTGACATGCAGCAGCTTGTGTCTCTGCAACATACGTAATTTTACATCCGGGTGCAAAGATAGATCGCCCCACAATGTGGAAATAAGATAAAGCTCTGCTGGTAACTACGGAGTTTCTGATTCGTCCTGGTTACTCGGCGGCTGCCAAAGTACACCGGTCATGTTTTGTTTAGTTGGTGTTGCAAACTCCTATTGTTTCAATAGCTTTAGCTGATGATGCATGCAGACGTCGATTTTGACTTTGTTTGCCCAGGTACCTGGCAACAGTCGTCATGCCACTGCAGGAGGCGAGCGCAGCAATAACGGTGAGTGAGGTTCGAATCATGAAAAATGCTGCAGCCTGCAACTGCGTTCAGTTGCGAAGTGATTAGTGTGAATCCAATAGATTGGGGCAGTTTTCGCGTCTTCGCTGTAAAAGTACAGCGGAAATGACGAGATGTTTTCGGTACTCGAGACTTGGTGTACAAGTGTTCCTGTTGTCCGTGTGACGTCAGTGTTTTCTAAGCTTTTGGCCTCGGATATTGTGACGTGGTCCTGGTAGTCTTTTGGCATAGATAGGTGGTCCCCAACCAGGGGGATTGTACCCCCTGGGAGTGCGACAAGCGTCCGTCTTTATGACAGGAAATTGATCTATTTATTATCTTCTGAGGCTTTTTGCAATGGATTATAGACAAAAACGAAAGGTTCGTTCAAACCCATGTGTGACGATATTAATTATTTTTCGTGTGAAAATCGACTGTAATATATTCTGATTTACGAGCCTGTAGTGGTTTTTGCTCGAATAAACTAGAAATTGGCAGTGTTTTTAGTGACTCGATAATTACTTTTCTGGAAAATTGTAGAATAGCCTGAGCGTAGTATATGCGAGTGGATTCCGCATTTCATTCTTAGTAAATATTTCTAAGGTTGATCGGTCGTAGAGGAAAGGAGTCGTGTGCCCTTTATGCCTTTCATATTGGAGTGAATTGTTGTTCTTGTGAAAGTGTTTGTTAAATTTGGTAAACTAATTTTGTTAAAAAATTTGTTGAACTAGCTTTGCTCATTCCATTTGTGACAACGTACGTAAATGCGAGTTAAGATTTAGCACTGTTTTGTCAATGAAGACGAATTCTAGAAATCACTTACGTGCACAGGCAGACATGCATGCTACTATAAGCAACATAGTTCCACATTCTGAAAAACTCATAACAGGGTTCCCACGGTCATGGAAAATCATTGAAAATCCTGGAAAAATAAATTTTCCTGGAAACTCATGGAAAAGTCATGGAAAATTGATTAAAATTCGAAAGTCATCAAAAAATAAAAAA
>JGI24158J21664_10003908_pt1 | contig 18975 bp, 10 predicted proteins | sample Ectturendosymbi3_FD_21664 | JGI IMG/M metagenome (IMG submission 21664)
CTACGACAGCTAACTCATCAAGTTTGTTATGACACCTTGACGCATAAATACTACGAGCGTTTATATGACAGATTTTTAAATTATGTATGATCATCACAACAAAATATTAATAATCGAAATTGATCAACACTCCAAAGTTCCATTATATCTTCTTGGATACTACTATTACTTAGATATTTAGCTTAAAAAAATAAACGAAATTGCAACTTACTGAATAGCCAGCGAAAACAAAGGAATTCGTTGATACAAGTTGTTTGAATTACATTAAGCCACCACCCGTTCATTGTTGGCGTAAAGGCAATATTCACTGCCAACCACTTTCCCTGAATTTTTTTCCTTGGTTGTATAGCCTTGAAGCTGTCTTTATAAGTGTTGGGTGTTATTCTTCATGCACATCCCGTTTGTGGTAAATCGCACATTCAACGCAACGCTAATCGAGAGGTTGCAACAGCACAAAGCAACCCCGCACCCCCCGTAATTACGCAAGTATTCGTTGAACCCATCCAAAAACACACTGCACAAGTGGTTTTAGTACAGCATCGAGGTTTCATTTCAAGCAGAAGTGTATATGCGATCTAAATATTCGAAGATGTTCTTTGTGGGGGAGTGCTGTTTAATTTCGATGTCCATCTCGCCACTGTCTGATTCAGGTGCCTCCTCCTCCAAACGTTTTTCCATGAGGTGGTGTCATTGTTGCAAAGTCGATGGTCTTGGAGCCAACATATTAGGAAAAATTGATTATGTATCATCCAAGCAATCATTCCCCCACAAGTAACCGTAACGTTGGAACCCCCAATCCCTCTTGTGCCAGTGGCGTAGCCAGCCCAAAATTTTGAGAGGGAGAATTTTTATTTTAGGCGAACAGCAGCATTTTGTTTGAGATACCGCCTCTCAAAGCACAAAATGACTAGATACGCTCTAAAAGTTGTGGAGGGGCAGTGCCCACCCTGGCTACGCCTGTCTTGTGCTTACGAAAATGCGAAAGCTCCCTTACCGCTACCAGAGATGGCAGCGTTATGATACGCTCCTGGTTGCCAGCACTCGACGTTCTTAGCCAGTGGTTCTTAACACCTTCGGTGCGGCAGGCGTGGGACGGTTTTTAGGTTGTTTTCATCCAACAGCTATACTCAAAATTGAATAACTCAAAAAGTACTTGCCCGATTGACCTCAAATTTTCAGGTTAGATGTATTTTCACAAAGGGAAAATTCATCTAAAATTTGGTTGCAAAAGACCAAGCATGTTAAAAGTTATTGCGCCCTGCTCAACAACTACTGAACCCTAATTAGCGGGTTGCCAGCCACGCGCACAAACAATTGCTCTGGTGCGCCGGAACAGAGTCCTGTTGCTCGATTCAACAACCATTAACTCGCAAAGTTCGTGATGTATTATATTCAAATTTTCAGGCAAAATGCATAGCAATTTGAAGATAATTCTTGTAAATTTTAGCTGCACAAAGTTTAGTTTTAAGAAAGTTATGGTGCTTCACACAACAGCTGCTCAACCCTGCAGTATAAGATAAAGTTTAGTAGCCCACGCGCGTCTGTAGTTGTGAAACGAAAGTACCTAACTCTGAAGTTTTTCGTTAGAATTACTTCAAATGTTCAGAGAGGATGAGAATAGGTATGAATGTTATATGTGGAATTTTTCTGTGCACCAATACAACTCAAAAATACGTTATCCTTGTACACGCAACGACTGTCAAGACCTAAGTGTTTTGTAAAAGTGTTGTAGCCGAGGCCTAGCAAACTGTTGCTAGCCACCAAACTACATAACTAAAAAAGTTTTTGCTGATATTACTTGAAATTTTCAGTGATTATGCGGGTAGGTATGGAGAAGATTGTTGTAAATTTTCATTGCAACCAAACGAGTACGAAAAATTTTATTGTGTGTTACCAAACAACCGTTCGCACCTAACTTTTTTGAAAGTCTTGTAGCCTTGGCCTAGCACGATGCTTTGCTACCAAACTTCATAACTCAAGAAGTTTTTGATCAATTTCTATGAAATTTTCAGGATTAGCGTGTCTTGATATGAAGAACATTTGTGGAAAATTTCGTTATAAACTAACAAGTATGCGAAAAGTTATCGCCTTGGCGTACGTCAATCCGCACCTGGCGTATTGATTGAATGACGCATATATGCGTCATTTACGTATATACAGGGGCGGAGCTAGAGGGGTGCCACTACCCCCCAAAATTTTCCGCGTGACGTCATGCCACTGCATTGAAATTATCTAAAGCTATAAGACACAGACCATTGACAGCTCCCCTTGTTGCAAAACTGGCCACTCCAGTGGCCCCCCCAACTCAAAATGTCTGGCTCCGCCCCTGCGTATATATGCGTCATTCTGCACCCTGTGCATTTGAACGTATGACGCATGTATGCGTCAATCAGCGCCGAAGGTGTTAACATGTGGGTAATTACCCCAAAGGGATAATTTGACACTTTTGCGGGATGATTTAGGTGCCACTGTGTATCGGTTTGACCGCTTGATAGCAAGTAACACAGTATCAGCCTTCCCATTGACTATTTTTGGAGACCTGAATGCAAATTATGCCATTTTGTGTTTATTAGTGGGCTAACTGATCGCAATAAGCTGTAATTTGTTATTTTTTCAAGGGGTAATTGAAATCTATTAGGTTCTTTTCACGGATAATGATATATAAAAGGTTACGAACCACTGTCCCAAGTCCTTTGTCCACGTGACACAGTGATTGGGCAACCTATTGAAGTTATGGCTCGTTTTAGCAGGTCCACCGTCTTATCGCCACGTGAGCGCCAAGTATAGGCTAGTCAAGTTTTGCTTACCTTTCACCGAAATGTGGTTGGCTGGCAATCACAACCTTTTCAACACGCACTGGGCATATTTTTGCTCATCTGCACCATACCAGTTCCGCATGACCTGGATTTCAGCTGCTCTGCCGATAAACAAATGCAAACAGCGAAAAAAACTTTCGCAGAATCAATCGGCAATGTAAGCCTCTCCATATGAGTTTAAGACCCATTCTACAATTGGTATGAAAAGTTTAAGCGATTTAATAAACTGGGATCTGATTCACTGTCATGAAAATCGTTTTTTGAGTGGCTCTCTGATTAGCTTGAAAGCCTCTTTTATAGACCGAAGCCGGCGACGAGTTCAATTAATTAACTTGTACACACTTCCGCGAAGGGATTTTTGCAACATAGCACAATGCATGAAAATTTCATAGCAGTACATCCGTGAAGAAATTCCGTCGTTCCACTGAGATTCTGCTACATGCTCTGCTTTTTCAACTTAATAAATCCGAGAAATAGTATGCCGACCCGCTGACTTGGGATCAAAATAAAAATGCTATACCACAAAACATTGCTTCGGGTCTGTCGCGCGTCTACAGTGCCTTTCTTCTTTAGGGCTGAATGCAGTCATACTGCTTCATACATAGACATTGTGATTAACATAAATAATTGCGTATGGTTAATGCACGATGCCAGTAAACCTAAAAATACAAGCCTTCTTGAAAATATAAGAACATCAGCCGCTTTGCGCATTGAGCAGCCACAGACAAGCGACGTCCACGTTTTTCCGCATTTCAAAGATTGCAGCTGTGTTGGCCTTACTTTATTTCAAGCAACAATGCGAAATAACAAACATACAGACGACGACGTACTATACCAAATGATGGTATTAGCACCGAGATAAAATATTAGCCGACTACAGGATGACCAGCAACAAAGTAACCGCCCAAATTAAATTACTAAATCACGCCGACGCGGCAAACGACACAATGAGGCGAACGTCACAAGCGAGGCGGTAATAAGCGTCTCGGCTGGTACACGTCACACCTGAAAGCTAAAATCAAGGTTTGCTGTGAGAAAATAATCATACCGATGACAAGAGAAGATAACGTCAGAAACTGAGCGATAGCGTCGTGGCACGAAGGCGCGCAAGTGCATCATGACAACTACCGGCTTCTCGCACCAGCGAAGGATGGTTGAATTTGAATTAAACTGTAACCATGCACAACCGAACACTTAATTGCTGGCACAAGTTACAGCTAAAATAAGAGCTTGAGCCGGTAAAACGCTGCTTTACACTTTTATATCCAAAAGAACGCCAGTGTGGCGATGCTGCGGCTCTTTGTATTTTAACTTCGTCCATAACAATGTTACCTTTAGTTATTTTTCTTTTGCTTGTACCTGGTGCATAAATAGATCTTTATTGCAAAATTTATCCCAGCCAGGGTTGTTCATTCTATTCAACAGTTGTCCTACTTAAAATAAAGCGTTGCGTAAAAGAAATTACAACACAAAGATGTAGAAAGTCAAAACAATTAGCATGTGTCCCGCCAGTTTACAGATGTTAAAGTTCAGGAAGCAATTTCATTCAGTTATCACGTACAACACAAGTGTCACGTACAAGTCCAGATTCTTGCTGATCGCCAAAACGATTGAGTAGATTTTTACCACAGGCATAAAGCACTTGTTACTATTGATTGTCAACTCACAACGGACAGTGTCACATAGGAATGCCACACATTAAGCGAAAGTGATTTGGTCTGGATTTCTGTGGTGCGTTGCCTAGCAACAAGAAAATTGAACACAAGCTTCTATTGCGAATGGCGTACCGTCGTCGACCTAGCAAAGTCAAGTCAGAATCGTGAGAGAATCAGGGGAAAACCGCACTTACGATCAGTCAATGCTACAATTATTTTAAATACAAATGTCAAGTTACGCGGAAAGCGTCAGGTCACACACGGCAGCAATGACTGCATGGAGAAGTTCACACACACACAATCGCGCAAGGAAGCAGGCGATTGTGCTGCATGGAATACCAATGTCAGAACAGTTCCAACCTGCAGGACACTGATCCGTTGACACCACCAGAAACATTGCATCATAAAACCTGGATGCGTGAAGCTACCAAAATGATCAACACAGCAAAGGCATACGAATATTATAATATTATCATCACTAGTTATCAATTAAAACATTTTAAAGTTGGCCTCTGCATCACCGACAGCTTGATGGACCGAGACGCGAACGACCGACCCAAGCATAGGACAGTCTACGACGTGCACAAACTTACGAAAAGGAAATTATCATCGACAGATCGCCACAGCAAACGTCACATCCTAACAAACTGTACGTATACCGGTGCGAGTGTCAATGTCCGAAAAATAACCGTTGCCGAAGTTGCACCGCTAGGGAAAAAAACAATTTTCCGTGCCTGTAACAACAATTTTGCAATTTATAGCACTGATGGTTCCGTGCTTAATACATGTGTGAGGGGAAAATATGCTGCAGGAGGTTGCCATGGCAAACGCGCGTCATGAAGTGTCAGAGCGCTGAAATAGATAGATGCAAGATTTCCGGGAACGTTTCGCTGTGAACAAAGTCCCTGTTCAAATGCTACGACACAGACGAGTTTTTTTTCCTTGAATGGCAAGAGGCAAAACTTTCCGACAACCAGTTCTTTACACTGACAAGCGACGTCACGGGAGGGTTTGACGCAAATCATTTGTCTTTTAAATTCCATCTAGAGAAACCACGGTGCAACGCCGCTGCGCAGAAGCGTTTATCGTGAGCGCTTGCTTGGGCAGCACTGCGACTTCCGCAAAAAAGGATGCGTCTGCGCAAGCTACACGTGACAGCAACGCTGTCGCAGGACACAACGACAAACTACCATGTGCGCATGAAGAAATCAGGGACACAACTAACTACAGCGCGGCCACAAGGAAAGCAAACAGGATCAAACGACCAACGACGGCAGTTTGTCCCGAACGCTGACGGCTGCGAAGCGCCTCATTTAAAATACACAAGCCACGGCCACTTCCACAAGTCGGCCAGACAGGAAGATAGAACAATGTACCAAAAAGAAAGAAAAACGGAAATACAAGCGGTGCTTGACGAATTGACGGCAGCAGACGTTCCTACCGACTTCACGTCGGCGATTCTCAACGCGCAATAGTAATCGGTTTGAATGGATAAAAAAACAACATATGGAACAAAATTGATTAGAAAGATCCAGTACTCAACACATGCGTTCAAAGAATGCAGCAGCACAAACGGCATCTCCGATCACGCGACTTTTTGCGGGTTCTCTGACCTGTTAAAACAAACCTCATGAACTTTAACACTTAGTTATATGACTGTTGAAACGAAACAGGAATCCGTAACAATGTGAGTCGTCGTGTCGATTATGAAGAGTTAGTCCTGCAAACTGCACCAATTACGGATAGAAAAGCAACAGTGTGCCAGGCCCGTAGCCAGGTTTTAAAGTTTGGGGACCAAATAGATTTTGAGGGGGGCAATGAATTTTTTAATTATGTTTATAACCAATTTTCTGGGAACAACAAAATTTTAATGAGCTACTGATCCCGAATGCAACCCCCGTGGCTATGGGCCTGCAGTGCAGCAAGTGGCAATCGCCAACACATAATAAAGATAATCGCGATCTGTGCATGTGTTCGGATCAGGACACAGAAGAAACCACAAAAAGAACAGCTGAAACTACCTTGTGCATGTGGCTCTGGCAGCGTTTCTCGAAGCACTAGATGCATCACCGTCGTTTTCCCCACAGGGAGTTTCAGAGCTGAAATTCATACCATTATACTTTTGAATAAATGACCTTTTGCACACCGTATTCTGGATCATTAAGCGATACATCATGCCGGTTCAACAGAAAAAAACGAGCAACTGATGGTGCGATGCGGTCAATTAAATTTTTCATTACAGGCCATACACGTGTACGTCTACCGATGCAGTTTCAGCCATTACACTGAAGCAACTGTAACTTACCACCTAAAGTGGCATTCCCGTGCAGAAAACGTCCCTGGTAAATCAGCCGTAGAACCGAATACGACTTGGCTGTCTTTTCACACCATCCTGAGGTAAAGTAAGACTTTGAAAAAACACAAATGACTTGCAGTGGAAGGTCAGACCACATGAACAGCTTTACGGTTAAATACAGATTTTAAATTTTCCAGGCGCTTCTAAGCTGGAAATCGAAAATTTTTAAAATACGTTCAGCATGCGGGATTTCCGAAAACAAAAACAAAGCCGTTTACAATAGATAATGAAAGCGGAATGTTTCTACTCCCAGTTTTACAAGAAACGCGGTGCACACGGGCAGCACAATAACCTTAGTTCACAAAATGCATTCCTCATTCAGTGCAAACAATCTAACAGAGGCAATTTAAAAATCCAGTAAATGCCTGAAAGGATTGAAATTAGTCGCAAAATGCAAAGATCGAGTCAGACCAAGGGTCAGTTGTTCACCACAGATCGAAAGTAGCGCACAGAAAGGGAATTCAAATGGTGACATCTAGTGTATAAAATGTTTTCCTAAAAAGATCAATAGTTGACATGTTAGTGTGAAGTGCTTATACTTTGCATTTTCATCTATAAAACTTTCCTTTAAGGCGGTCACAAAAAAAATGAGATTTACGAGCAGTCTTCTAGGCAGTATAGCTCAGCTCGCAGTACCATTTAATAAATCATTAACAGCAACACATGAAAGTTTACAAGAACATGTCTGATCGTCGCTGTTCAGCGAGAAACAAATAAAGTTCGCTACGACCAACGAATTCCTAGAGTACCTTCAGGCCAGTTATCATACACATGCTTTGCCACATCAGACGCAGATTCGTGTGGTGAAAAGTAGAAAACATGTGATTCTCCTGAGACTAGAAGCAATTTCAAACCAACCTACAATTAACAAACACAAAAAACATCAAAACAAACAGAAGTTACCAGAACAGTTCGATCAAAGCACTGCAAACGCAAACAGCAGCATATTATCACTTGTGCCATTTTAATGACCAAACAAAAGTGACTGACCTAAAACATACATCTAATGTATATAGAAGCATTACCAGCAAAAATAGGCGTTGGAGATGGTAGCCTATGGCAGGGTTTTTTTACGGAAAATGTTAGGTATCTGGTATGGACCTGTAGGGACCCGATTTCTCTGATTCTATGGACCCGGTTTTCAATTCTAGGGACCAGAATCGGGTCCCTAAAACGGCCTAAAAAAACCTGGCCTATGGTTTGTTGAAGCCCCACTAAAATAAACAGATCAAAACATGAGCAATACATGTATTTTGAAGCAAATTGAAAACACGCATGGACATTGGTTTATTTCTTTTGGGCAGCAAGAACATACATTTTTAGGCAGTGCATTACATTTCTTCCAAATAACTTGGTTCACCTATGTCTTTGCCAACATTTGCAGGGTGCCCAAGTGGGTTCAGTTTGTAGGATGCCGCTTAGACCTAGTGATATAATGGTTTCACCTGTTGTTGAGTTTGTTTAATGGTTTCGTTATTTAATTAGGTTGAAAATATGCAAAATATGACTTTATGATATAGAAAACATGACTTTTTATGACTGTATAGCTGTTGTTACAGACTTCGTACGGTGCGATTTTTATGTTAAAATTCGTTTCATAGCTTCCTGATGCACAGAAAACAATTTGACTTTTAAGATTTTAAATGGCCCCAATTATCACAAAAGCACAGTTTGGACATTACATGGAATTTTGTCACATTTTTGACCACACTGCTTCTTCGCGCCAATCTTAACAACAGTTCTTCCTTATGTCGCGAGTTCCTGCCATATAAAGCTTTCTGGGTCAACTAAATTCAAGACAATAAGCAGCTACAAGAATGATGCAGTGCTTGTAACAAAATTAGGATCTTGTAATATCTGATTATTTCAAGGTTAAAAACATTCACAATTGGGAAATTCAGTCAGAAATACTTTAGAGACGTCTCAATCTAATGTGCACATAAAACTGTCGAGTTATTTCCATCAAAAGGAGTCAGCTGCAGACACTAACAAAGCGTTGACTGAGATTTTGAAAAGTGGGAAGATGCAGGTTTCAAAATATTTTAACCATTAACCTTATATATTATAAAAATGACAAAAAATGACAAGGTATCATTAAAATACGGTTCATGGCAAAAAACATCAAAACATCTTTAAGCGACAGCTCATACATGCTGACAAAAAGGAGAGTTTTTCTAAGTTTAGATTTTCTGACAACCTAAATCTAAAGATTTTTATAGATCAGTGACAATCGTATAAAGTGGAAATTTAATATTAATTTAGATGTCCAAAGAAGCTTGGGCATCAGAATTATTAGAAAATTAGCATAGTATATGTGCACTGATAGTCTGAAATAGCCATCAGCTCATCCCTGTTCAACGCAACTAAAAATGATCTACACTGGTCGCTAGTTAGTTTTCTGCATCATTGTACATTTTGACATCGGTTTTCCCTGTTTGATTTCAACTGGAATGCTTTCAGCTTTTAGAGAATCAGGTGAATCGAAAACTTGCACTACGATGCAGCAACAGTTTGTCATTGAACAACACAAATACTTCACACACAAAAGGTGGCATTTGCGAAACTGACGTTGACTGCTTGAAATAAATGAGTAAAAAAAAGTTACACAAGAGTTTATATAACTTCTTTGCCTAATACTGTTAAAACAGTATACTGTTAAAACAGTATACTGTTGCTACACGTGGTATAATAAAGTTAAGTGAGCAGTTTTAGGGAAGCTGGACAGGTTTTGATTTCAAGCAACCACTTGTTGAAAACAAGATGAGGAGTATGATGAGCATTGAACAAATGAATTATATACCACACGCAACTGCATTTTGAATGCATGTAAAATGGAGCTATTAACAGCCGCAGAAACAATTATCAATTACACTTTTTCCACATTGAAGGAAGTATTTTAACCAGCCAAGTGTTCAGTCTAGAGCAAGGTTTTCTTTAAGGTGTTTTAGGGACCCGATTCGGGTCCCTAGAATCAGAGAAAATTATCATCGGGTCCCTAAAATCAGAGAAAATCGGGTACCTAGAATCAGAGAAATTGGGTCCCTAACATTTTCCTTAAAAAAAACCTGGTCTAGAGTAAACCGTTTGCTTAAATTGCAGCTATTTGTAGCTTTCAAACACCTACAAAATTCTGACAAAAACATACAAACCCGATTACAATGTTCAGTGGAAAGTTTCCAGATTTTTTTATCTATCAGATGCATACTTTCTCAAATCATACACATACCAAAAGCACAGGGAATAAGGAACAAACAAGTCTGTTGAATTTCTACAGTAGAACGGTAACAGGACACTTTCTGCAATTAGTTGTTTAAATGCACATGCAATTTACAAGTAAATTTAATTGGCAATAAAACTGAAGTTGAACACAGGTTCACCTTATTAGACACATTTGGGTCTACGGCATCGGGAGGTTCAACAGGTGCATTGGCCATATCAGTGTATGTTACCTGAAATATGGAGTAAGTAAAATGCGGTATTGCATACTTTCATAAGCACTACAGCAAAACAGAGTGACAAAACGTTTCAATGCAACCATGCAATAATGCAAACAATTTTTATCTGAAACGTTCATTGAGCAACTGAGGATGCATATTTTATTGTTATAGGAATATTGCTTGTATTGCTGCTATCATCGTGGTTGTAAAATTGCTACTCTATATTCTTGCTATCATCTTTGCTACTGTCATTAATTGCTTCGGTCAGGATTCCAATATTCACTGAAAACAGAATAGACTTGTTTTTACTTGCCGCGGTCTTCTCTTCAATACTTTTACACAACTGTGGCCTCAATATGTATTCTTTATTGTAGCTTTGCTAATTGCACCAAGTCTTCCCTAAGTATTAAGTTTGGAGTTAGTAGCAGCCCAAAAATTTTTGGTCAACACTTCGAATACCTTGGCTCAATTCAACCAAGTCAATACAAGCGCCTGATTTAGGATAAATAAAACATGGAGCTTCGGCAGAAGCGCTGCAAAATGACCTCGTTTCTGATCTTGTCTTTAGACATGACGCCACAAATACTGTACTGCGGAGCCATTGCATGTGAAATGTGTTCAGTTTTATTTGTTGCCACGTGCACGTGGGCCAACTTTTGGAGATATAAAGAAGAATACTTGATATGCAAGCCTTGCAGATGCTGTTATTGGGCACTGTAAGGAGTGGATTACACCATGCTGTGGAAATACAGCAACTGAAGGTACCTGATTTCCCTATTTTGGACTGAATTTATATCTGAAGAAAGCATTCGTTCAAGGACAAATGAACCCAGGTAGCTGAGTTTGTCGACTTTTCTGAGCCAAGTGCTGTTCCAGATTGCATCTACTTGGGACGTATCACAGCAGGTCAAGTGGTGCATTAAATGGATTTTTTGTTGCTAATGACCAGAGAAAGCCACATAAGCAGCTGCATGTGGAAACAGCAGTCCATGTACCAGCAAGTGTTAAGTTTTTACATTGGCATTTAGGTTGAACAATCTGCCATTTGTGCGAGTGTGCAGTCAAAGTCTATCAGTGATGTCATTTTCATCATAGTCATGAAACGCATGGCAAAGAACAAGAGAAGGTTCCAAATATGGATGGAACATAACACAGTCTTACTTCACACCACATTTCAGTTCGATCGGAGCTGACCGAACACCTTCACATTAGATACATGCTTCCCTGTCGTCATGCAACAACCTGACAAGACTAAGAGATTTAGGCATAAAGCTGATTTTGGTACAGCGATGTAGCTATAGTTCTTCTCTGCTGACAATGTCAAATGCTTTGGTCTAGTCAACAAACGTGATGTGCAGCAACACAAAACTACGATTAGTGAAATTTAGGGTAACTGCAAGGAAATTAAGATATATAAAATCTGTAACCAAATGATTTGGCGAGCATTAAATGCAATGTAAGCAGTAATAAATACAAAAGTTGTAACACATATCATTTACTGGATGAAAGTAAGCCAAAGCCATACCTTTTAATGTGTAGGTTTCCACAGCTATGCACAAAAATACATTCTGCAATCCACCTTGCAAATATGTCCAAGGTACTTCTCACAGCTATAATGATATTATTCACCAACCAGCAAAGCAGATGTTGTAAGTAGAAAGCTGTAGATAGGAATAGATAGAAAATTACATTGCAAACACCAAGCACAAAGGATGAGAAATGTTTTATTGTTTAGTCCACTTAAAATCTTTTAAAGGCAACTCTCTTGTTGCTATTAACATACTTTCACCCATTGTATCAAACTTTTACCTACTGTATTTTCAAAGAGATACACGCCACTCACTAACAGCAAAGACTGTAATAGTAAAATGAATATGACAGTCACGCATGATGAAACAATGTACAATGAATTTTTGAAATAATCAGCAGGTGGCAACCAATCTTTCAATCTAAAATAATTCCCATGCAGAAGTTCTGACTAATGGCTAAATCATCAGAAAATCTTACAATCTCTTCATTACAGGGAGTAATCTACTGATTCCCCTTCTTATTTTTTCCAGCATTCTTTTTAATGGATAAGCAAGTTATTCTGATCTGCATATATGCAAGTTGGTCCCTTTCTACAAAGCAGTTTTTTGTTGGACAGAGTGGCATTCTTGAACTGAAGACAGTAATTTATTTCAATTACTTATGTTTGCTATGCTTCTAATTTACTCACTTGATCCAACTAAAGTGTATGCCTGTAAGAAAACTTTCTTTCAAATATTTTTGAAGATATAGTACATTTTGTTATTTTAAGGTAAGCCTCGGGCTTATATTCTAATGACTGATAAAATTGGTATTGGCACATAAAGATACATAGCCAGGCAGAGAGAAAGTGTGTATAATTGTCCAGGTAATTTGGTGAATGGCCTAAATATAAAATCCGACTTCTTTAGAGAAAGCACTGCTGCCAGTGACAAAAACAGCTAAAAAATAAGTTGGGGCAAAAAGAATTTTTGGCACAAAGTGACAAAAGTAGGTGGCATTGCTACAACCAAAATTGTGCACTTTTGGTGCCATTTGGAAATTGATACCTGTCATGGAATTTTTTTGGAGCATAGCATTTCAGTGCCAGCTAGTTCTTGGTGACAAGTTAACCATTAGCACTTTAGTAAAGGCTTTCTGTTGGTGACAAGTTTGCCACTGGCATTATGGCACTTCAGTATATTGTTGCCAATCCATTAGTGAAGCAATGGTTCTCTTGTGAACATTCAGTACCTTGGTTGCCAAATTTTTTTTTTGAAACTAGAACATGTAGTCATTTTTGTAGCTTGGATCTTTTGTAACATGCTTTCACATGATGTGCAAAGCCAAAGGCTTTAATTAAACAATGAACGTCAGCGTATTCAACTATAAAAAAAATTTAAAAATGAAATTTTGACAATGCTTGTGAAATACACCTTAAGCCTCTTCCTAGGAGCTATCAACTGGGCATCAATTAATAAATGGCACTAAGTTCTAGTGCAGCTGTGTCCAACCCATGGCCTAGGCAAAGGCTTTGTGCAGCCCAGTTTAGGTTTTCGCTGTAGTTAAAGTATCCTACATACTGACAACTTCTCCTTATGTTGGTAATCTTGAATTTGACATTTTTGATGCAGATGGTCTTCAGTGCCACTTTATCATGTCTATTACCATTGAAGTTAGGATTCAAACGCTTTCAGTACATTAGCTTAAGCTACAATAGTTTGCTAAGATCAAAGCAAGTCATTAAACGTGTGGCCCTCATTGACACTTTTAGAGCCGGCCTACGAATATATCATACCTAGATTTTGGCCTAAAACCAGCAGTTTTCGGTTGCCTTACCAATGCCATAGCTTCTCCGCTGATTGCGCCAGAGAGCTGTTCAGGGGCTCAAACAGATCGGCCAGTGCGTATCTGGTTAAGATAGGGACATAATTATTGGCTCAGTAAGCCATTTGGGTTGGACATAGCTGTTCTAGTGGAAAAACTAGCTATTATATAAAACCACTTAAACCAGTGTGGGAAACTGGGTTTTAGGAAAATAGTGAACATCAATGTTGCTCAGCACTGTGTTCCACATCTGGCATAAGCTACTGGTGCTATTCTATTAATATAGTTTTCACTATATACATCCCAGAATTCCATTAATGGGAACTGTTCCACATTTTGCCCTTGATTGGTTACCAGGTACAGTCGAAATCAGTTAATCGCATAGTCAATTTGCCAAGCTTTTTTATGCGATTAACCGATGTATGCGATTAACCGTATCAATTGATTGACAGTATCCTGGTATCCTACACGTCAATACCGAACGTTCATCTTACACAAACGCTTGAAAGCAGACCGCTAGACATTTTAACCGTTTATGCGATCATCACAGTTTGTAGGAATGAACGCGTTTGTGCTACTGTTACAGTACTGAGGTGTTGCTAAGCAAAGTGAGAAAATGCGTTGCGTGACTTCAATACTGTACAAAAAAAGGAATGCCTCTCAGATGAAGTTCAACAACACACGTCTTCCGAGTGTCTGTCTGACATGCTAATGAAAAAAGTTAATGCGTGCTTATTCTAGCGTATCCACTAAGTGACGTAATCTTATCACTTTTTCGATGAACGAAGGCATTGAGCCTTAATACGTAACTCGGAATGTTGGGAGTTTTACAACAACAAAGCAACCTGATGTAATGGTTAATACAGCACTGTATCCAGTCAGCTAGTTTGCCTTCACAAGTGAGCTTCCTGCTTTTCGATTTCGACACAAGAAAAAAACACGAAACAAAACGAAAATCAATTTTTATTAAAATAACTCTCAATTGTAGTTTGTTTAATATTTTCTGATATGTTGTTAAGCTTTCCAGAGGAAAAATTTGTCCATGTCCATTCCCTGAACATTTAGTCGCTGCGGGATGTGGGAGATCTTGTGACGATTTTTGTGTATTGGTAAGGATAATCTTAAGCAACTTAACACTTCGTCAGAGGAAATATGCGGTTAAGTGATACGAGTCTACAAATCAATCAGGAATTCCTTTTCGATTAACCGATTTATGCGATAACCCTTATGCGATTAACCGTTGAATTTTCTTCACAAGTGAAGGGGAATGGTTTGGGATTATGCAATGCTATGCTATAAAGCGATTTATGCCTTTAACCAATATGCGATTAACCGATTTCGTCCGTAGTTTTGGCAGGAAATTAAAATCCCAGAAGGTGGATACTGCTCAGAGGCGTTTTCTACAAGTACGAGTAGGCTAAAGGAGTAAACATGGTAAACATGTTGTTGCCTTTACACCAATCAATTGCTAACATATCATTTCCAAAACAGCTTAGGCTACATACCACTGCAACAAGCCTGGGCCTACCAGAACCATCATTTTGGCAAGAGTTTCACTTAATTGGAAGCATTTTTGAGACCATACAAGCAGCTAACACTAGCTTTAAACAAATAAACTTTATCAACATGCCTGTATGTACTTACATAAACGGTTGTGATGCCTTCTTTCCAGTGCCGGTGCTACCATTAGGCAAACTAAGAGGCTGCCTAAGGTGCTGGGCCAAAGGGGATGCCAAAAAGGATAAGAAATATAATAATGTGGTTCAGAAAGCGTTGAACTTACACAAGTAATAGTGAATGAACATCATGAACGTGAATGGAACACACGTTTACGCAGTTCATGAGAAGATGGAGGTAGCCTACAGCACTATTTCAGGTTTGCTACAGACAGGTAAATGTATATCCTTGCAATTTCACACATAACAAGTGATCTATAGAGCAATTTGGTACACAATTTATTCAGTTAACAAACTTTTGCATTGTGCAACGTGATTATATGTAGTGTAAGAATCTTTGCATATAAGAGGTTGGTGCTGGAAAGGAACCTGCCTATGGTGCTTATAAATCGATCAATGGTGCGGTGTCAGGGACCGCAAAGCTTGCCCTGCAGGCCATAGTTTATCAAGGGGCAAAAAATGTGAAAAACAGAGATAGTAACCTTCTTTGTTTTTAACAGACTTTCAATCATCTAGTGTAGACAGGTTAGGAAATGCTGTTGAAATGCCAGCATTATTGGCACTGGTAGCCAGGTTACCTAGCAAAATTTAAATTATTGGACGTACTCCTTTATTTGTTTAACCAAAACAAATTCAAGATGGCAGCACACACCATAACCAACATGGTGACATTCATAAATGTCACAGGTTGGTTGTACAAGTGGACCTTTGTGGATTGTTACAACACCTGACTGTAACTAAGGCCTCATAGGTAAACATTGTAACTAGGAAGCCTTGCTGCAACCATGGGTGTCGGAAGAGGTAGTTGAGGGCGGCCAAAGCCACATGGATTTTGAAGTTTTTCTATTAGCAAAAAAGATTGTTTTGTCAGTTGAGTGGGTGAAATGAGATTTCACCACATTCCTCTCCTGGAAACAATCACTAACGGCCATCCCTGGAAAAATTCTTCCGATGCCCGTGACTTTAACAATGGGCCTGCAACAAAGATTTGAGGCCTATAGTAAATTTTTTGTTTACACGAATGCTGCAATGCCTGTTACTGGTGCAGTTAATATTTTGATGGTCTTGGTGTTAAAGTACAAAGGCATCATCATAAGCGAACACTTTTTAATATGGGGGGTGCTGAAAATAGATCTTGCCTAGGGTGCTGGAATGGCTTGCTCCAGCCCTGCTTGTTTCCTATTTTCCTAGCATTTGGCAGCATATAAAAGCACTTCCATCGCACAAAACCACAGTCACTGAGGATCCTGTTCTAACAAAAACTGAACTGTTTTTTTGCTTCAAGTACCCATGGCAATTTGTTACTCAAATATTGCTCTCACATGCTGCAACTCTGTTTTATGTTTAACCTGTTGGACTACATTTGCCTTTAGTCGAACCCAATTGGTTGAAGTGATCACGTGACATGTACAATACACAAAGCTAGAAGAATTTAGGTTTGAGGTTTTGCGGTTAGGTTTAGTCAACAGTTGATACAACGTAAACAAGAAGCTGCTAAAAAACTATGGAAACTCTTATCGATCAGACTCCACTGTTACAGACATCACAGTCAACTGAGCAAGTCATGCATTCCGATCTTGTCATACGACCAGTCCAACCAATCATGTTTGGCTGAAGGCAAAATAGTTCCTTGAGTATCTGCTTGAATATTGTAAAAATATCAGGATCAGTTATCAGTAATGAAAAATTTAAAACATCGGTAGCAACATAAAAAAACTTATCGGTTGAGCTCTAGTTCTTTTCTCTACCATGCCTCCCTAAGTAATTGTCTTTGTTTCAAGCCCCCTTGAATTTAAAGAAATAAATTGGATGGAACACTTTCCCATTCAAAATCTTTTCATATTGTAGAGCATGTAAGAGCTCGTGCTCCACTGGAAATCTATTGGCACCCCCTGGTTAAGAGCCACGGTTCTAGGAGGAAAGAACACATTTATAAACTCAATAGAAAAGTTAGCCTTGGAAATATCAAAAGACTGCATCTCCCTTGTACACAGAACTCTTCAACAACCCAGTGAAACTATATACTGAAAATGGATGAGGCATCCTGTCACCAAAGGCAATAACAAATGAGATAATGTGCAATGGCAACTTCTACTATTTCCATACAACCACTGATACATGAACTTAGAAAAGCCACCACAAATACACAACAGACATGGTTTGCAGATGACAGCTTTGTGATTGGATCAATACAAAGCATTACAACACTGGGACAACATAACATAAAGGACTACATTTGAATACTGCCCAAAACCTGTATACAAACATCTTGACTGTCAAAAATCAAGAACTACGAAATCAAATTGAATGCCTTTTCAAAAACATTGGCGGAAAAATCACAAGCTGGGTGAATTTTGCATTAAAAGGTATGATTTGCCCATATTGGCCAAGTCTTTGCAACTCCATAACTGGTCAGTCAATTGTGCTGGAGAACTGATCAAACCCTCAAAAGACTTGGCATGTCTTCTAGCTCCCAATAAACATTTTTTTGAGGTTCCGGGTTTTTGTGGGTGATGTCATAAGTGGGATAGGTTTAGGCCTTTTTGGGCGAGGTTATCAAACCCTGGGCCCCAACTGCAATAGGGAAGTATTTCCCTCATGTTTTCAGTGCAAACTAGGCTAGAATTTGAGTCCTTTGACCCTTTTCTTGACAATTATGTGATGAGCTACAATGGAATACCCAAATATTTGTTTTGTGGGGGGCTTCAATGCTGGGGTCACAAATACATTTGGAGCTTTGTTAGAAGACTTGTGTGGAAAATGATTTCGTCATTTCCAATTATGCAACACTACCCTAGGACACATTTATATACATTAGTGATGGATATAACACAACTTCTTACAGACCATTTTGTCCCATCTTTTTCAGTACATAAGTGATGTATAATATGCAAGTGCTAACTGAGTACAATAATTTCTTATCATCGGGCTATAGCAGTCACCATTCAGTATGCCAACCTTCCTGAATTGGCGATAGACCCTCAGCCGTGTCGAATTGACTGGCTTAAGATTACTGCCCAGGAAAGAGAGGATTACTACCATGGAAGTACAAAACTACTTGATCAGTTGCAATTACCCAGAAGCTATACACTGTCCAAATTTTAATTGTACAGATGAGAAACATCTAGAACAAATAGAAAATTTGTATGCAGAGCTGACCAGTTCTCTGCTTGCTGCTACTTCCTCTGCATTTGAAACAGCAGGTAAAAAGAAAGCGGGTAAATTTAACATTCCTGGCTGGAACTCCGTCGACAAGTCAAAACATCAAATTGCAAAGACAGCCTTCTGCCTATGGGTAAATTGCAACAGACCCAAGTCTGGTGGCATATACTGAAACATGGTTAACACTTTGAAACGCCTAAATGCACGTGGCTTTGCGCGGGAATTTCTCCGGTCTGGTATGCTCTGCAGACCCGGTAAAGTCTCAAAAGACGCGGCAAGTCTTCTAGTCTGCACTCAAAAAAAAATTTTTTGCTTGGGGGGTGCGGGTTTTTTGTGAGTGACGTCATAAGTGGAAGACTTTTAGGCCACCTTGGCCCACTTTGACTGGCCCTGGGCGCCAACCGTTAGGTGGTAGTATTTTGCTAAGTTTTTACTGGATACTAGGCTACAATCCGAGTCTTTTGATACTTTGGATGACCTGCTGGGGTTTCGGGTTCAAAAGTTATGATGTAAGTTAGTAAAAATATTTGACTAATTAGA
>JGI24158J21664_10003909_pt1 | contig 18970 bp, 10 predicted proteins | sample Ectturendosymbi3_FD_21664 | JGI IMG/M metagenome (IMG submission 21664)
AACGCAGNTTGATAAAAACAGACAAAACAGAACGTAGTACAAGGCATTGAAGCCAGCGGAATCACAGGGTTACAGACACTTTTTGCAACTGCACTGAAGACAGAACCATAGGGTTGAGGAACAGTACTTATCTACTGGTACAATCACTGCCGAATAGATCATGAAAAGAAGCGTTTCTGGAATAATCTGAAATCTTACATTGTGTGCCTTTGCAAGTCACTGGCACATCAGCTTGTGGCCACAAGAGCAAGGGCCTGATTAAAGCAACTTCGTTTCAATGCAGCAAAAAATGGTGAAACGCCCTGCAGTTGAGAACCCGAGACAATTGTCACTGCACAGAGGCATTAAAAAAATCTACAGGGAGCAGTTGCCCACCAGAAACTTTGTTTGATACAATTCATTCCCCATTCAGATACATTTTTGAGCGCTTACAGAAGATTTGCTTCTCCATAACTAAAAATCGTTGGCTCAGTGTTTGCGCAATCATGGTCACTCGACCGTATAATGGCCAGTGACGCAGTGCATAAAGTTTCCCAAGAAAGCCAACAATGTACGTCGGTGGAAAACAAAGAAGATAAGAGCTGTGCCAAGGCACCAGCACTTCGGACATGCCGCAACTGAATACGGATCTATACGTGCAAAGTTCTGGAGTCAGAAACACTGGTGGTCGACGTCGCGACCAGTGATTAACCTGACGTTATTTGGTTTAATAAATTCAAAACGCAAAGCATGCATTAAACCTGAGTCACTGGCAAGTTTGAGGTAATTCCGCTGTTTTGCTTATAAACTTTGCAAATTTCTGGGAAGATGCTGAACAAAAGTGCAATTCGGGTTATGCACAAAAGCGAAACATTTGTTCATCCATTACTTTTGAAAATTTTCGCTGGTGTTACTAACTACAAAAGGGCAGTTCAAACGAATCATGGCTTTCAGATCTCATTTATTACCATGGGAGAAGTGCTTTTGGTGCAACTTTTGCTTGTATATCTTCAACCCAGCAAAAGAGTAGGCCAGTCTTTCACTGGATTCAAACATTTCATTGGTTTCCCACAAATCCTGCAACCCAGTGTCACACTACCTTTGCTTCATCGCTTCATTGCGGTTTCTACTGCCAGACCCAAAAGCGATTGATTATAAAGCGATTGATTATAATAACCGCGCTTAATGTCTCATCTAGAGCCGCTGCTAAACTGACCATCATCAGACAATTTTGCACCACGTTGTAATGCGACATCCGGCTATCGGTGGTAAAGCCAGTTTGTATGTCGTAAAAGCATCATTACAAGTACAACAAAAAGCTTTCCTGATCATATAAAACGACTCAGCCAACACAGTCCCGCTAGCTCTTTTTTAATTGCGTTCAACAGACTTCTAAAAGATAAATGTCATTGATAAAACATAAATGTTAATGACACGCAAATGTCATTGTTTCTTTGCAACGCACTCACTTTTTTACAGCAATCAATTTCTAATCATTTTTCTTCGTTAAGCTGCAATTGATGTTCAGTTCATGACTATGCTCAGTCCTAACGTTTTGGCGACGTTACATAGGGATGTTATATCCAACAAAATCAAAAGAAGAATAACACTGGCAGATGGTTTTCTTCCTACGCCAACCATGTAATGATGGAACTACGAAACGTCTCTAAAAGCAAATGCTCCTGTGACAACGCGTTGAGAAGATGCGGCAAACAGGATTCGCACCGCGTTGGTTCTTAATTTTGACGAATGTTAACAGCTTTATGAATCATGATCAATCGGCTGGTTAACGCCTCAGCAAATTTGTCTGAGAAACGCTACCATAACAGAATTACACATCAGTAAAACTAAGGCTTACGAAAGTCTTCAGAGGGTGCCACGTCAAAAGTAGGTTACTATCAGGAGAGTCAATCGCTATAGCGAAATGCTCGTTTTGTTGCATTTCTTCAACTCCCCCCGAACGCAGGTTCTTCTCGTCACAAACAATTGTGTCGCCATTCTCTTCAACGCATTTTCTACATCTTTAGGGACGATCATGGCGTGGATTTTGTTGTTTTTCATTCATTTTCATGACTGTTTTTCCTCTAGGAAGGGTCATGGGGCCAGCAGCCCTATAGAGGATTCGAAGTACCTCACGATCAACAGCATTCTCAGATAGTTCTGCTGGCTCCACACTAAGACGGAACCAAGCAAGGTCGGAGGTGTAGTCACTGCAGCGTGGGTCTTGTTGTTATTTATAAAATCGAAAAGCCTTTTTTGGTGTTACAGTTGGCAACAGGCCCTAGCCAGGTTTTAAAATATGGGGGGGCAAAATACATTTTTAAGGGGACAATATTTTTGTTTTTACTATTTGTTTAAAATAATTTTTCCGGGCACAACATTTGGGCGGCACAAAAAATTTAGGGGTACTGGGCCCGAATTTCTCCTGTGGCTACGGGCCTAAATATCCTAATTTAACCCATTCGTGTCTATTAAAACTTTCGCTTTTGCTAGAGAAAATGTAAACAGGTTAAAATAGGATAGAAGCACTTGAGCTGTGCAACTGTTTGTACGTTTTGATAAAAGATGTTTGATACATTTTTTTGGGAAGCCTCTTGAACTTTGTCAGTTCTGTTAAAGGTTACGAAACTTAAAAAGTGATAAAGCAGAAAAGCTGCTCAGTATGCAAATATTGCCGCGAAACAGTGGTGTAGGAGATGGGAGTGCAGGGGTGCAAGCGCACCCCCAAACGTTCTGATTTGTTGAAAACCCGGGCAAAATTCCTGAAAATATGAGCAAGATCCTTGAAAATCTGAGAAAAAACGGCGCCCAACGTTGCTTGACTTCAAAACATGGTGCCCAAACGTTTGCACAAAAACCCATGAAGACCTTTTGTTGGAGGTCACACCAAAAAAGGGTCCTTTATAAGGGATAAAAATTGTTGGCAAAAGTCGCACAAAAAACTTTTTGGGCAAGTTTGGGGAAATTCGAGCAAAAAATCTTCGCACCCCGAAATATTTGCCTGCTCCTGCACCTATGCTGCGAAACAACCGATTTATGCAAAAAATAATTTTTTGAATGAAGGCAAACAGGCACAAAATTAAGTAATTTGAAAAAGTATAGGTATTATATAAAACAGTGCTACTAAAGACTCAAAACGATGGACGGTGCAAACCTTCAACATCTACTGCGCTTTCCCCTTAAAAAGCGACAAACAAGTCAATGTGACAATAGAAGCTATCGTCAACCGCCTTATTTACACCAGCGTCTGCTGGCTGACGTTTCAGCTTGCTTGTCGCGTGCCTGCCAGTCTACGACGATCACTTTATACGCTGCTCGTGGATACTAATATTGACAATCAATATCTAACGTACACATGGCATTTATCCGATCTTCACTAAAGGTTTTTTAAGCCATTCCTATGAACGAAACGTGATTCCATCCTGGACGCCTTTGGCTGAAGTGTAATAATTGGTCACTGTTTTTGACAATGTGTTGGCGAATTCGGTTTGTAAATGACTTTGCACGGAATGATGAGTTGCCAAGACAACTTCTCCATACCTGGTAACTGAAGCAGTTTCCATTTGAGCAAAAAAAGTAAGGCCACGATTCATTTTTGCATTTTCTGAAAGAGGTCGTTGCCACGTCACTCCAACTGTAGTTTCCGCTGCCTCTTGCTGCATCAGTTTTCGTGTTGCTGTTTCCATCAACTGTCATTGCGACGAATGATGAAAAGCAAAAATAGAAGATCGTCTTGGTGCAGCGGAAAAAGCACATAAACAACGGTAACTAGAAGTTACAAATTTCAGCAATGCAGAGTAAGCAACGTTCCAATTAACGATCACGAGAATTTAATCAAATCACGATAATCACGATTGTGAATACTTTAGCGGACTGTACTGCCAATGCTAGTCTGTTAGTTTTCTAACTACATTGTTCAGCTTCTTACCGTGAACAACGGGAAACAATTACAAAGGATTAGTGCTTCACGAGAGGAAGAACATATTGGGCAGCCAACGGGAAAGTGAATTGTTTTAAGCGTTTAAACGTTTGGGGAAACATCGGAGAAAACTGAAAGATGTGAAACACATTTTTTTAAACCGAACTACACGGACTTTTTCCTATAGTAAATACTTTTTCCTTTTGCAAGTCTATTTTCCTTTCGCAAGATCTACTGTACATAACTATGTGTGCTGATCACATTCTGACAAATGTTAGATTTTAGCAGTTGTATGCGGGTCACAGTAACGGATACTGGATTGACAAAAGAGGAAATTTCATGCGCGCGACATATCGTAAAGGCGGACATAGCAAAGCGGGTTTGCTGTAGGAGACGAGCAAACTATATCGACTGACTGAAATATCCAAGCATTGCTTGAGCTGGGAAGAGGCATCATTGTGTGGACTCGGAAAATGTTCCAACAGTTTTAGTGTCAAAGAATCAAGTACTGATCGTGGTGCAGTATAACATCACTTATGGTGGGCTACAAACTAGTTTTATTACAAAGCTTAAGAAATCCAATGATTGCGAGATAACCATGGCAGTGAAAATGGTATGCGAAGAGTATTGTCAAATTTTACTCCCGGTATTAGTAACAAAAACTTGGGACCGTCGGTTTGATTGTCCAGACTGTATGCTACGATTAATTTCAAATCTCAAAATATCCACAACGTTCGATGCATTCCTTAGAAAAAGAAAAACACATCGTATATTTCTCATAACATATTCCGAATGTTTAACCAGTGTTTTATCAAAATTTTCCGTACAATCACCAAAAGGCCTAGTTTGGCGACATCACTGCTTTGAAGATGTTTGAGTTGATTAGTAAAAACCAGTTTATCGGTCGTTGTCATCAACACTTGACGATGCAGTAACGTGTTTCTTTAAAACTGACCATAATTGCCATGACAAGTATGTTCTGCAAAGGACTCTGTGATGCAGTTGGCATATACTCGTTTTTCATTAAAACCTCAAACGGCAGTGCATTTCTGACATCTATGGAACATAAAGCTTTTAAATGATATCTGAGGTGTGAAGTTGACCATGTAAATTGTTCGTGAATTTCTTCTTTAGCAAGCCATTATCCACCAAATACTTGCTTTCCTTGCACTGAATGCAACAAGGCAATGAGCAAGTCATCCGTAATCTCTTAAACATTCCTTCTGCGATTAACTGGCAAAACATAAAAATTGGACTTGACGGTTTGACGGAGATACCATGACAACTGAGGCTTTCAGTATTTGCCGACTCTTCTCTATTAAATTTAAGCGATGACATCAATCAATTTACGACAGCTTTTGTCTGTTCTTCACCGACCACCAACACCGAGATTCCATTTCTTTCTACTTGCTCAGGTTTTTCAAACATTAAACGCAGAATGTATTTTCTGTGCAAATATATGCAACTTCTTGTGGTTTGCCTGCACTTCTTTTATCTTAAGCGCGTAAATTTGAGCCTACTCACACGGCGCATTGCTTAAAGCCGGGGGGATCGTTGAGGTGAGTGTTTGGTTAAAAACAAATAACCAAAATTTTACGTGGTGCACACTTTCAGTATTAATCTTAACTCTACTTAAAATGCCACAGTGTTATCTCGTTAAATTTCCGAGTGCAGTTATTTCGATTGTCCACAAGGCTTGAAGTGTTAGTAGATCAACTTAAAGATCTTTACAAATTCTTATGCCCAAATAAACGCATTCTTAAAACAAGGTTTCAGCAAATAACGTAAGAAAAATGAATAAAAATGATTTTGCTGAGGCAAACATCTAGTGAAACTTTAAACAGTGTTCTCTGTTGGCGACAAAACGTTCTTAATTTTTAATGCATGGCAATTTGCTCATGTATAAAAAACAGCTTTCCTCAACTTCAGCTCGTGCATGTATTGTGTAACTATCCAAAAAGTCTCCACGAATAACCGTGTCTTCTCTTAAGTAACTACTGTCTTTCAAAGCTTAAGAAGAAATACTTTAGAGCAGAATCCTGCAAAACTTTGAGGAAAAAATACGTGTATTCTGTTAACACTTGCACTGAACGTTGTCCAAAAAAATGCCGAGAATTTAAAACACTCTTCTTGCCTTGTTTGTTTTATGTTGGCGGTCAATAGTTTTTTTCAATTTTGCGGATAATATTACAGCGCATGCCCAATGAAACGTGCAGTTTTTGCATTTCTACTGCACTTGTGCGCTCTCAAAATCCGTTTCTCTAATCAAAAGCGAATTGCGCCTGAAACAATCGCGAAACCGAAAGTAAATTTTATCAGCATTTTGACGACCGCCGAGCTATAAAATCTTGAACGCAAGAAGGCGGTCATCAAAGGCTGGACGAACGGTGGGCGATTTTTACGTCTCCGCTTGCGTACAGTTTTCTTCAAAGGTGAGGTTTTGCTCATTTGCGCGTGTCTTTTCTAGAACCTCACTTTACTCAATTTTTTACGGCAGATATGGTGAAGATCATTTACCTGAAAAAGCAGTAATTCGTCTTTCTAAAGAAGGCTCTAGCGCTCAGTGGCGTAGCCAGTCCAAAATTTAAGGGGCGCCAATATGATTGATTTTAGGCGAGCAACAATATTTTGTCTGGAACGCCGCTTCCCAAAGCACAAAATGACTAGATATGCTAAAAATTTGGGGGCCATGGCCCGCTGGCCCCCATCCTGGCTACGCCTATGCTAGCGCTTTCGAATTAACGCAACATTCCACAATATATCTGCTTTATCTGCCGCAGTTTGGCAACCAGAGACTGCTTTCGCTTAAACGCGTTGCATTTCAAACTCATTGCACCGAATCTTGATCGAATAAAATTTTGCTTGTTTGATCTATATCACCAAATGTAATGTTAATAGATCACCTTTATTTGTGAACTAATGGTGTGAAGTTTATCACAGTATTATTTGAAAAAGTACATATGTCAACCGAAGGCCCTTTCCTGCGTGCCAGATCTTTCAATGAACTGTGAAATTTAATCATGGAACTCCACATTCCCATCCCACTTCATGGGGACAATATGTTGAACGGTTACTTGTCCTTATTCTTCACTTACAAATCAGCTCTACGTGTGCAATGGGACCAATGATGACACTTTTTTGAGAAAAGTCTGTAACCGTCCGTTAGCAATCGCTTCCTCTGGAAGTAGGCATCAGTCTGCGAAATGTGCTCGTGGATGATTTGCAGCAACTGCCATTTCAACGAATAGCCAAATGCACCAGTGCACGACGCAAACGTCGGGTCTTGTACTGTACTTTATCACTTGATCAGTTTCTTTTTAACACAGTTTTACCACAACAAGCTAATGCCTAGAAAGCGGTAAATTGCTAATCCCTGTACGGCAAAAGGCTGTCGCCTAAGGCAAAAACCTTGGCGTAGCTAGAGCAGCTGGAAAATATTCAAGATCCTTAACTCAATAAACCAATTTTAAAAAGTTTCTGCTTGCACAAAATGTTGCCAAATTATCATGAATTTAGTGTTTTTAAAACTTTTGAAGTTCAGTCCTAGACGGCAAAGGGTATGCTTACTATGCGTTCTGACATAAGTAATACTCAAGCAACAATGTTCCATCGTTGCTCCTGGCAGTGAGATAAAATGAGGAATTCGAATGTGCCATGACCTCACCTTTACGCCCTTTATGTCACCCGCTCCTAGATATTGACACGTCTCCGCTGTAGCAACACATTAATGGTTTGGTAAATGCTGTTGTGATTCATCAAAACAAGATACTTCTTTTGAGAGAGCAAGCGCTCTATCTTTAACAGCGTGGCCGTGTTCTTTACACTTCAAGAAAGAGAAGGGAATAAGCTTATATTCTCAAAGCAGGCAAGGTTGAATGGAAAGCCCAAAACAAAGGCGCAGGAAATGTAGTACAAAACAATTCAAAGCTTGAGCAGACTATTTAATTCGAAAGAAGCAACCCAAAGCGCAGGCTGTTTCATGTGGCGACGCCTACCTTCTGTCAACATGTAAGAAAATGACTCAACCACTGAAAGAAATTTAATGCGATTGTTATCGATTTTTAAAGACGTCCCGCAAACCTACGTATCTTCATGAGCCAGAGCTCTTGGAAACCACAAACAAATGGCATGTGGTGAAGACAAAATTTTAACGCATCAGGATTGTTACAAGGGAAACGAAAAACAAATATCTACATTTCTTCCCATTTGCTTCTTTCATTCCAATGAATCTCAATCTGTCCTAGACACATTGCTAAGATCATAAATTCAACTCCTTAGCAAGGAAACGTCGTTCATTTTGCTCATTTTCTCTTTCAGCGATAAGTGTTTATTAAATATCTTATAGATTAAGCTACAAGCTGCTGTTTATATTGATAAAGTTAATTTCAAAAAATTATATATCTTGCCAGTATAATATTGCGTATTGACAAGGTTGATCATCAGAAGCGCTTTTAACAAACTGTTATTTCGGCTCCAGTCGTGCTCAACATTGTGGTCATTAAAATTAATGAATACATGTACAGAGTATATTCTTAAATTATTTACATATTCATTTATTAAAATGCGTTTATAAATACATTTACAGAGTGTTGCAAAGCATTTGCTATCGTTTGAGATGTATATATCCTTACGGATCAAGTCAAGTAGTTGTTACGTACCACACCACGTAACAACTACTTGACTTGATCCAACTACTTGACTTGATCCTTGTTGTTACGTACCACACCAAAACATAATACAGAAAAAACTACTGTTGCTCAAAATAGTATTGTATTGAATTGTTTTAAGTATATTTTGAATTGTTACGAAACAGATGTAAACTCCATGTCTTACCGTTATGCATCAGCGTGAATATTGTCAATATGGCGCCTGAATGCAAGAATTTCCATTGCCAAGCCATACCTAAGTTACAACGTTTTCTGTAACAGAAATTAGTGTCATACAATGTTACCAAAGCAGTATGTTTTTTAAATAAGCCCCTTAACCATGCGCGTTGTGATTGAATGTTAACTCATTTTATATAAATCTAAAGCAACGTCATAATTTCTTCAATCTTCCAGAGCGTCAGTTAAACGCAGACTGGCAAGTATATTACAAAAAATTTGAGAAAACTTTCTTTAAAAATTCTAAGCAGAACACCTCTTCGTGTTTTTGAAACAAACTGTACCTTGTCGTTTTTCTTGCACCAGTTACGCGAAATTAAGGGAGGAACCGTTCTTACCTTCATACTTAAACAGTTCGCTTGCTTTGCAAAATGCCCAACCTTATGAAAATGTTTAAGAATAAATATGTTCAGGCGTGGTGTGCAGCCACTTTTCACTTAACAAACAAACAAGCCTTTTCGTAAATCGTTGCGTCATGCACTCGCGTATTGCCGGGAGCGCCCGAGCTTCCGGGGGAAGAACCTCTTGAGATAGAAATCTATTTCAGTTGCGCAAGCGAGATAAAATTTTCCAGTCGTGCTGCTTGCGCGCAAGTAAAAAGAGCTGTGGTAACAACTGATTCGTTCACGTACACCGCGCAAATGTCTCGGGCTTAACTTGAATAGCAGTAAAACTCTCGTTAACTGAGATCTGTGTGCTTTATTATTATAGCAGACGTGCAACGAATTTCCGAGGAATTCACATAACAGTGTTATTTAATTTTTAACTACATCTGCCTAATCGATTGGTTTAGCGAAGCTCTGAAAAAGGAAAGATCAACTTAAATGAAAACCACGGTTTGTATTTAAAATATTTGTAAGACACTTAAATCTCGAATAAAAGGATGAGCACAGTTCAATAGGTTCAAAACGAAAGATGGGATCACTTTCGAATTTGTACAATAGCTGAATTACTTCATGAGAGTGTGCAAAAAGAGTGATCCATCTGGCGTTGACAAACTCTGTCAAGTCTGTCGTTACCCTGTTGTGCCAAACGTCAAGTTTCACAGGAAACTAAGTTCCTATGTAGGGTTGCCGTCTTATTCGAAAAAATAATCGTTTCATTTGTTCACTTTCGCGGGGCAAGAGATACATTTCCACGGTGCTGCTATAGCGTAAGGTCTACCGCCATATGTCGCCTACCCAGATGCAGCCTGTGAGGTTACGGCGTGACCTGCCCATATAAAAGGAAGCAAATGGAGCTCCTAAATCAGATTCATCCTCGGCCAAAAATACAATCCATGGGCGTAGAATTGATGATGGGCCTTGTGTTTTTGATCTTAAACAAGTCTCAACCTAAAACCCTAAACCTAAAACCTTAAACCTAAAACCCTAAACCTAAAACCCTAAACCTAGAACCCTAAACCTGAAACGCTAAACCTGAAACGCTAAACCTAAAACCCTAAACCTAAAATCCTAAACCTAAAACCCTAAACCTAAAACCCCAAACCTAAAACCCTAAACCTAAAACCTTAAGCCTTAAATCGTGTTCAACCTTTCTTCCTATAATGCAGCGGTAGACCTCACGCTTTTGTACTAACGGAGGTAGATCTCACGCTATAGTGTGGCAGACCTCACGCTATGGTAGCACCCATGTCCAGTAATAAAGAGCTGTGTTGTGAGTTTTCTACCGACTTTCACCTACACTACTCATGATAAGGAAAAGTGTTCAGTGATCAGATGCAAGAAGATGCCCTGTTTCACCAAAAGTCAGTACTAAGGAGCAATTCATACAGAAGAAAAAAGAAAATGGCACCTCCACAATCCACATCACATGCACCTTTCACCGAGTGACTTAACGTTAGCTTGCGCAGGAATTTTAAGCCGGAAGTCACTCGCCAGTCGGATTGGAATTCTTGAGTTCCTTCAAATTTCAGTAGAAGGAAGTAAACTTTAAAGCTCGCCTCGGACTTCAGGAATGAACGTAGTTTGTGTAAATCATGATGAGCTGCAAGTTTTTAAAAACTTTTTCGAGCTCACCACACTGTGTTCGAGTCTGCGCTGTTGGCACGATTAATGCTGGTCACCACCTCGGTTGCCTTAATACAAGAGCCTGGAGTTGGTGAGGATAACATCACTCTTTGCAAGGGCTAATCTAGGTTTTATCTCAAAAGCAAGCATTTTGAATGACTGGATTGTTTTTTTAGCTTCTGTGTCGTTGGTCGGTGTTCCCCACCTTTTCTTACTTCTACCTGCTTATGTGTTTGTCTTCGCATGCATTTGAATTTGATCACAACAGAAATAAGCTGAAATTAGCTGAAACAAATGCATAGCTGACAAGAAAAAATGTCAATAACTTGCAAAAGAAGCAAAGCGGGTATATTTAACATCAGCAATTTCTTCTCAGCAAATGGGAATGCAATTTTTGCCCTGATCTTCCCGGCAAGGCTTCATGCATTACTTATATAAGGTCTGACCAATAGCATTTAAATTTTTTTTAATTGCCTGAAATTTTTACCAAATTTTTGTGTCAATTTGTTGTCTACTTTAAGCAACCTTATTGTTCCACTCCGTTGATCTCTCCGCATCAGAATGACAGAAATTTGCCACTTGATCTTAACTCTTCCACTTGGTTGTTTTGTGCAAATCTACACCTATAGCTCGATCTCGATACTCCCGACAAAACGGTTTTAGGCAGTTTCAAGCAGCATTTTTTGAATTGGAGACGCATTTGTGGCAACCTTTTCATTGCACTTCATAGATAAAGCATCGTGTCGCTTCGGATCCTTCGAACGAACGATTAATGCTGCTTTTTTCAAGTGCAGGTCTTTATGTTTCTCAGACCGGGAGAGATCCATTCAAGGTACGACTATTAAAAGTTTTACGTTTGCTGTAAACTTTCGAGGAATCAGCCGAATGGACTCCGCCTTCATTTTTTTGCGATGATTCAAACTTGCACATATGTGTATTCAAGCATGGGCGTTGGAAGGGGGGTGCAGGGGGTCCCTGACCCCTCTAGATTTTGAAAATTTTAGCAAAAAATGTTGTTTTCTTAGTTTCGAGTGGAAAAAAACAAATTTCACTACTTTTGGCTCTCACGTAGAAGACTTTTGGAAAAATCCATCGGTGCCCGCCTGGAAAAAATCCTTCCGACGCCCATGTATTCAAGTAGCTATTCTCCACAGAAGTGAAGAGTATGAATCAATCAGCAAATTTTTGATAGGAAGTCAATTTCACGTAAGGCTACGCATCGTCAGTTCTGCAATCTCATTCTAATAGAATCTTATTCAAAGGTCCTTATTCAAAAGGCACAACAAAAACGTTGTTTTCGACTACTGAAGAGCTGTTGCGACGAAGAAATCTATTGAGCCTTGGACAGCAAACGTATAAACGAACAGAATTACGTGCAGTGAAGTGAGTAGCAAATTTGCTACAACTTCGTGAGTTTGGTGTAATGCTATGCGAATTAATGAATTGTCGCACTTTTAGAATGATCAATTTTGTAACCTGTTTTTCTGATCTCAGGGGAAAAATTTTTCAAGTCTAATGCAAACGCAAAGATTTTATCAACAAAAAAGGTTATAAAAAGCAGTAAACTTTATGACTAACGTTAGGTTGACATTTTCGCTAGGTTCATTTAATCTCTCTAGCGCAGTGCTGCCTGTGATGCCATCGAAAACAAAATGATATTACTGCGCTGAAGCAAAAGATATTTGCAAGTATAGCCAGATTGAAGGCGATATGATTATACGTTTAATGCCAAACCTTTGGAGTTTGCAGCAGTTGAAAAAATTGATTCTACATCGGACTGACTGCACAGGATTATTTCATTTAGTGGTGCTTTTCCGTTCTAAATTTTTCAGCAATGCACATTATGTATTAGGCCTATAGTATATCTCTCGCGGTTTTCATCAACAGAGAGCAAACGTTGTCGTTTTTTGTTGACAAACAGGTATAATTTTTCAGAAACAGTTTGCACGCAAATTTCAGAGTTTTTGAAATTATTTTTACAATTCATTTCCAACTTAATTCTATCGCTCATTTTCTTCTCGTAGGCGGTTCCTTTGCTTTACATGGTTGCATTTTGAACGTCTATTACCCCGTAAAAGCAACCATATGCCAGAAATGTATTGGCTGTCACGGAATGTATCGAAATGTTTTTATACTATTTTTACTCAGGTTACATGACCAAATCACGCAACGTAAATAAACTCACAAGCTGATTCTGATCTAATTACAGTGGCGTATCTTGCTAAACTGATGAAATCGCACTCCTGATGTGCCTCCACGGTAGCGATTTTCGCACAGTTCTGTCCAGCCACTTCGACTTACTGTTATCACTAAAAAGCAATGGGTCAATGTAAGTGCAAGAATCACCGTCTCCGAGATGCCACAGCATAGGTCTAAAGCACAAACTGCGTATTAAAGGCGCTTACCAGTCACGCGGCCTCGGCTTGATTGACGCCATTCGCCATCGTTTCAAGCACTTGAATGTGGTAAACCTTTTTTCTCGCAGCATCCAAGTGGTGTTTTACGCCCGTCAATGGCTGGGCATAAACGCTGAGAAACCGCCGGCCCGTGGCTTTACGTTGGGTTATTTGGCTAATTGACGTTTAAATTTTACAAAGTACTTCCTGCAATGGTTGATAGCGCCTAGCATCTTTTGCCGCTGAAAATAAATTATTCGTTTCATAACCAGTTTGCAACAAAACCTATTTGCATCTGTCACGACAAAGTTTAACACGCCGTTGTAAGTAAAGATATTGCTTTTTCACTTCCAAAAGCCTTTGCAAGTTTTAGTTTTTTCAGTTATAAGGAGTAAAAATAGTACAAAAATGTTTCAGTTATTGATAATATCTGATTATTTTGGAACAAATGAGCCACGGCCTTCGAGATACGATGGGGTTCAGCGCCTTTACCAACTTGAGTTGTGGATGGTCCATGTCCACCGATTTGCAGAAGAGTTTCATGGGCAAAAGTGACAACTACAACCAGCACAAATTTAGGCTTCGTTCTACCTTCAAATTGCTGACAACATGATGATAAAATTTTAACAATGATTTCTGAGGTTACACAGACCGCGGACACTTGTATACGCACTATGAATTAGCTCAGCCGACGTTAGTTATTTTCCTTAAGATAGCAAAACCAGGGTCGTTCTGATAAGGTACTAGAAAAAGTATAAATACAGCTTACTAAAAAATACTTCTTATGAAATACTGTATTACTGTGTTTCTGATACAGAACTGCAAAACTTTGTATGACAATGTTTTAACATGCACAAGTACGTGTGAATCTTCTGCACAGAAGAGAGCATTACCATCAAGTCTCTTCGGATTTGTTTGACCAACGTAGTGCTGATTTGGCAGTAACACACAAAATCGCTTGTGGTAGGGTGCTTCAGACTTCACACATAATATTTCCAAACATATAAAGAACCCTTGAATATTACAGACGTATGTTCGGAACTTGAATAAAAATAAAGAATTGGTCTGTTCTACAATCAGAATTCCTCAAAATTTTGCTCTATGATTCTGCATAGACCTAACTCATGCCACCGTTATACTTACAGTTTACAATCTCTTCGATTAGGCCGAGTCATAATAGGAGAGGAAAGGCATTTCTGAGAGGTGGGGGAGGGTGGAACGTTTATAATTTGCTCAGCTGGACCCCCATACATGGACGCATATACTTTTGGGAAAATAATTTTTTGACAATTTTTACAATTTTTTGGACAATACTTCTGCAAGTTTTTATACAATTTTTCGTTTACGCCAGGGGTTCTTAACCTGGGGTCCGTGAAGTCCTTAGGGGGTCTATGGATCGCCTTGGGCTTTTAGGAGGTCCGTCCACCAAAATCCAATTAAGAAATCCGCTAGTTTTATCTGCCCATTAGGGCCATTATTCAGCTTAATCGAACCACCAGCTGTAGTCTGATATGTCCATGTTGTTGCAAGTCAACTTACCTTTTTTTGTTTGATTTTAGTGATGGCCGTTGGCGAGAAGCCGAATCCTGAACTTTGCTTCTTGTCCGGGCGGCTAAGGTGCTCACCATCAGAAGTGACGAAGTCTAATTTCTCAGTAATCGAAAAAACTTTGACAAAATGAAGGGGTCCGCAACGGTTTTGGGTGCAGTGAAAGGGGTCCGCAGTGACAAAAAGTTTGAGAACAACAGCATCGAGCCAACATAAACTGCGTTGGACTAAGACCATGAGTGTTCTTTGGGATGTTTTTCAATTTTATGAAAAACATCCATATTTTTCACCTTTTTTAATTTCCACATTTTCTTTTTTGATGTAATTTATGGTGACGGGTGATGGCAGTTGGGATCAGGCCGAAGCATGAAATCTGCCTCTTGCTGGGGCGTAAAGATGAACGCTCTTTCCCCGCGTAGCGTTACGGTGATTCAATCAGTGACCGCGGATCGAATACCCAACCTCCCAATTGAGAGGCGGACACTCTACCACTGAGTTATCGCGAGGTGTTTGTTTGTTTTACGAAAAGATTTTTTATGCTTTTGGCCTTTATGCATTCGCCTCGAGTTTTCACAACAGCCTCGAGAGGTCACAAATTCCTTTTGTAAAACAAATGCAAGGGAAGGTTGAGTTTCGTGTCCGATTTAAACATTTGTTTGTCCAGTAAAAGTAAACGTTAAGCGGGCATTACTTTTGTGTCACTTTGTCGTCACACCTACGCTTTCAATTTTTATTCTGCTTTCAATCCTAATTGTTTCAAACTGCGACACCATTTTATTTTGTTCAACCCGAGCATATGTTTAACATACCAGGTTATTAAAGCCATGTGTGGGTTGATTTCGAAACGAAATTTCTGCATAGACAACTACCTGCATTTCGCATCGTCGTTAGTACTGCTGACTTATTCTGTTTTTTTACGTATAAAACTGCCTTGAAGGTCTTTCGAAGGCAAAAAAATACCTCACTACCATGGTTATGACCTTAAAGCCAGAAACTCTTTACAGATAAATCAGTGGGTTGTTTGCGGTGAACCCAATTTGGTCTATACTGTTCGAAAGTAACCTTACTTCACCGAGTCATTCTTGCAAGATTTGACAAACATTCACAAAATATTTCCCTGTTTTTGACATATAAACATTAACCTTCTATTTTCAGTTTAACATATTCCAAAATAACAAACAAGTTCAAATGTAAGCAGCACAAAACATCTGAATGGCAGTGCAATTTTATCAGTCGTTCAATTTTGTGTTTGGAAATCTGATTATGGACGGGACTGCTCTTCTTTCACATCTTTGAACTAAAATATTTTAAACACCTACCAAACCTCTGCGCAGCAACGTTATGGATAGGGAACCCAGAGGGTCCAAGATAGCTGGAAAGGTAATCAATTTCTAATGGCATCACGTCATGTGGTATAGCTTCCTGTACAAGGAACTGATGGTCTACAATGTCATACCTGGTGGATGTTGTGATGGGGGTGCTTAACGGTACCCCCAAAATTGAGCTAGATCAGCTGCAAAGGTGTTGCAAAATGTCCAGCATAACCCCAGGAACCATAAATGACCAATGCCATACATTTCAAGTGGTGGGACATCCCCGCCAGACACCCCAAAATGGCCACCACAAAATTGAGCTACTGTAGATCAACACGGAAGACCACCACTTGAAACCTGTTGCAAAATGTCCAGCATAGTCCCGATAACCAGGATTGCCAGATGCCTGAGAGAGTTTATGCCAGCGCATATGTCACCACAACGAGGTTTTGTGGGCTTAAAACCTCCAAACTGAATTTTAACCCCCCTGAAATATAAAAGGAAGCACTAGAACACAGTTGATTTTTCCGCCGACACGTTTTTCTTTTCATTCGTTTAAGTTAATTATTTCAAACTGTTTCTGAAACTGCGTCACAGTGATATCGTCGCAGTTTGCAGAAAAAAACAGAGTCAGGGAGATTACCACACTTTCCTCTTTGACCTGAAATTATATTGCCTGATAATTTTTATTCGGTTGTGATGTAATAAACGCGTTTGAATGCAAAGCCTCAGCATCCCTTGTTTGGATTGTTCGACGTCAAATTTCTTACATGCCTAGTTGTAGGCGTACAAAACTGCGACTTACACTTACATCACTTCTTCTTTTGAGCCAGTTCTTCATAACCACTGCTAGGGCGTAGTCGATCTCGGGGCAGGTGTTGAGCAGCCATTCAATTGCCCAATCGTCCAGAACCGTCAGGCAGTGCAGTACACGAGGAGGTCGATGGATTGGACATTGGAGGACAACATGGTCGACGGTTTGTTCTTCTGTGCCACACTCACAGGCCGCAGAGGTGGCCATACCCCATTTGTACAAGCAGGAGCGGGAATGTCCGACACCGGTGCGGAGGCGGTTAAGCCGGACCCGTGTTTTCGGAAGGTCATTTCATTCCACGGCCGCAACCAGGAACGGGCAAACCGGGCAATTGCCCCCCCCCGAAATTTTGGAAATATGATATAGTTCACGTACTGCACATAAAAAGTTTTCTCTTGAGACTGCGTTACTTCTACTTGAACTTCTCAAGACAATTTTTTCGCATGCGTTTGTGCTGCGTCATATAAGATAAAACAATTAACCAATCAGTGTACCATGCTTCCGAAAACTCCCAACACAGAATTGGAGACAAGCTTTGAGGCGCTAATTGTGGAGTGATACCATCCGTTTCATAAAAGGGACGTTGTGTTTGTGAATGTGACCTAACAGAGCAGGAATCCATAGGCTACCAATCGAAGCTACTGCTACAGCGTGGTTTTCAGTCAACATTATTATGTTTCGCATTGAAGTATATGTCAGCATTACTTAATATGACGAGGTTGAGCAACGAGTTTTGCTTGCTGAATTACAGTCCCGTCGCCAAGGGGCCTTTGTGGGCTAAGCCCTCCAAACAATTCTCCAAGCCCCCCAAACTGAAATGCGAAACACTATAAATTAGAGGAGTTTTGCCAATTTTTATTATATCAAGCCTTCTGCACAAACGTAAAGCCCCCCTGTTGAAGACCTTCGGGCGACGGTTCTGCTGAATTACTATTCAGAAGTACAGAAGCAGGGCTTGCAGGACAGGAAAAATGTAGTCTTAAACAGTGACGAAGTGATTGATACGATGGGAAGTGAAGCTGATGTTGAGCAAGCTGTTGAAATAATACCAGATACTCGAATCGCACAAGAGTTTTCGCAGCGGGACATTGGCTTGTTCGCTGGAAGGAAAACAAGCAACGATGAGAAGTATATGCTCTTTTAACTTGTAGGTGGCAGCCGGGTAAGATCTACCAATTTCCCGGCGTAGTCCAGGGAAACATAAAGAGGTAGCCTACTTCAGGAAGGACTGCCTAGATATGTAGGCTATATTCCATGGCTAAGTTGGAGTCAAAAGTCAAGGAGCTTTCTGTGTGTACTGCGTCTTATTTTCTGAAAGCCAATGTACTGGTAAAGGAAAACATGTGCCTGCAGGAATTTTGGTAAAAGAACCTTTATGCAAATACAAAGATATTAAGGAAAAGCATTTACTCATGTAACTCCAGCCCACGCTCTCGAAATTCGGCTTTCGTTACCATGTTAGATTGTATCGTCTGTTTAACGCAAAATCATTGCTTCTTGTCTCGCATTCGTGCCCGCGCACACAATGATCATTTTCTTAACCGAAGGCTTTAACCGCCAGCAGTTACCAAGCAGTCAATGAATCACGGTAACCTGAACCTTGAACCACACTCCTGACCGATCTTGATAGTCATTGGCTGAAGCCAGAGCCCAACTGTCAGATTAATTTCTTCTGCATTTTATCATTTGTGATATAAGGATCTTGTTCTTTTTCCGTTTTGGTTACCTGTGGTAGTTCTTTCATACTTGAATCTTGCTGACTGGCATGCTGCAACCCTGTTCCATCCTCCACGTGCTAGTCATGAAATCTTCAATGGTTTGTTCTGTATGAATGCTGTTCTCTGTGTAATTTGTATAGGCTAATGTGCAGGCCCGTGACCAGCTTGGGACACCAGGTGGGGCGAAGAGTTTTCTGGGAGGCCCCACATTTTTTAAACCACGTCCAATAGTTTTAACTATGCCCAACACATTTTTCCAGGAGGGGCGAAAAATTTTGCAAGGGGACTTCGCCCCCTGCACCCCCTCGTCACTGCTAACGTGTCATCCATTCTTTTGTTTTTTTTGAAAAGTCTAAAGATTGATTTGTTAGTTTTACATCTGAAAATTTCA
>JGI24158J21664_10003911_pt1 | contig 18968 bp, 10 predicted proteins | sample Ectturendosymbi3_FD_21664 | JGI IMG/M metagenome (IMG submission 21664)
AGAACAAAAGATGTTGATTAACGTGGGAAAAACCCAAATCTAAATGCGATTTTATAAATTACTTTTGGGTAGCAAAAACACAACTTGCTCTGTAACTTGTAAAAACGGCTGCCTCTCAAGGAAAAATTCACTTTAGTACTACGGCCGGTATGAGACTAAATCACCATGGAAACTTTAAAGTTCAACGTTTTCAACTTTTTGAATAAATCAAAAGAGACGACTGTGCCCCTTGTCCCACTGTGCCCCATCTTCCCCTACACTTTATTTTTGAGGAAAAATTGCGGACACTACTTCAAACTTCAGCTGGAAGCTGACCACACAGAAGGGATCAGAAACAGGAGCTTTAACAAAGCTTTTGAAGCAAACTGTTTCCGTCCAATATCCTGACAAATCTTTCCCATACGTCTATCCACAGTTTTTGCTTGAGAAGGTGCTTTCAATTTTGTTATTTTATTTGTTTTTCCCCTACGTTTATGTACACTTTTCATTCATCGTTTTTTGTTATTAAAAGCTGATATCTTTTGTTTATAATCACGAAGAATTTAGGGACGATAAGCTCAAAATAAATTTAGTTGTAGTGTGACAGCAAGGATTAGCAAAACTTATCAATGATCAACAAGGGTTGTTAATATGAAAGTCTTGTTGATCTATCGACATGTCCGTAAAGGCAACAAAAACCATCATGACACAAAAACTGTATAACTTTAATGCAAAATCTGACTACATCTACCTTGAATGATACATTGTAAAAATTGGTCTTTCTCATATCCATAACTTCAGAGCATCCAACAGCTCCCTGTCTTTATGAAGAGGTTACAAAGTTACCAGTTTGTGCAAACGCCATCTGACTAAACTTTCAGCAGTACTGATTAAAAACGAATTCGTTGCTGGTCATGGTTAAAGTTCATCTGATATCTTCAACAAAATATTTTTCTCTGCAGTTCAAAGCTTCTTACCAGCGCACAACCTTAAAAGGTTTGAACCTTTGTGGAACACTAGGTAGGCAATATCCAACTGAAATGCCTTACTGTATGTCAAATCGTATGTCACTATTTTAATGAGGTCCGCACATTGATTGATTTGTTATGCATGACTGTGACTGGAATTTAATGTGAAAAAAATAATTCAACAACAAACTCTCAATAAATAACACCCCGACAGAAAAAATAATGAGTAAAAACCAACGGTTTATTCCCTCAGTTAGAGTGATACTTGTTTTTGAATGTCCTTCCCCAACTTTCCAATATCAACGGGGCAGTTTTTTGATACTGGAAAACCTAACTGGCCCACGGGGGCAGTCAGTGGCCAACGTTGAGGTTAATGTGCTGATGAGGCACAAAATCTTTCGTATATTGAATTTAACATGATAGCATGATGCGTAAATTAACCAAAGCCGTAACTGGTCAAAAAATTTGAATGGAGCAAAACCTTCATATTGTACAAAAAAACTTACGTAAACGGAAAAAACAGCATGGTTTTTAAGAAACTGTAAAATTCGGGTATGGGCAAATGCCTTGTTTGTCACCCCTGTTTGCGAGCTTGAACAAACTTCTTTTACACTGACTGCTCTGTACGCGACATGTCATATATCATACCAGCATTCTTTGCAAACACATGCCTAACTTCAATCTTTGAACAAAGAAAAACATCAAAATAATTGCAGCTAGACAGGGGGAATTTTCTGTGGACGCTCCATATGGCCTCAATTTACCATTGAAATTTTACAATTCTTTCACAATCATTGTAAATAGAAGTATATGAATACTGCAACAAAAAAACTGTAATTTTAGTTCTGAGATTTGTTTTATATACAATTTATATTAGTCATCAACAAACGGTAGCAGCTCCAACATTTTTTCCAATCGCTATAGTGCTCAGTCTGTTCCAAAACAAATACGATTTTTAAATCTAGTTGATGATGTTCCATACATTTCACAAAACTTTTAATGTCTCTTCCTGTAGTTCAGTTGTATTTTCAAGCCCACGACATCGAGAAATCCTTCTGTCACTTTCATATGATTGTAAACTCCTCTAAATACTACAGCAAGTTGAAATCTATCAACGATGTCCTCTGTTGCATCAAAAGTCAGTGAGAAATAGACAAATGTTTTTCAAGACTTTTATCATTTCGCAAATTTCATTTGATATGACATGAATTCTTCATGGCACAATTCGACGTGAAAGATTGATTTTGCTGAAATCTACCAGCGCGCTTTTGCTCGTAACGCCATTTCAAATAATAAGATAATTAACTTAGCTTGAAAAATGATGCGACGTATTATGTATACAGTTTCGTGTTTCACATGAACAAAAATGTACACATCTTCTCACTCTCTCTAAAACTGTAGATTTTCATCAAAAAGTTTTCATTTTTCTTATACATAGTGTCAATGCGTTTCTATACTTTGCTTTCAACGAACTAAAAATGTACCTTGGAGCTTAGCTACTAATCGTTTTCGAATCCTAACTGCAACGTAACTACTTTTTGGCAACTGTGTTGTCGTAGGTAACTTTAGAGCCAATGAAACAACAAAGGCAGAAATCAATTTAGTGCCAATGGAACAGCAGGGGTAAAAACAGAAACCTATAAATCAATCTTACATCAAGGTGTCGGCTGGAATCTGCCAGTACGCAGTACAGCCATGGTAACGTGGCACTGACAATTGTTGCATAAAAAATGTTAACAATAAAGTCATCAAGATTTAAACTATGTTGTCATTATACTGTACACACACCGCGAAAACCTTCCCCTTGGGCCGCACAAACCTGCGGCAGGGCCGCATGTGGGACATATATGGAACCTACCTAAGTAGTGTATTTAAACACTTCTGCTACGTTATCCACTACAACAGAGGATTAAATTATTTTACCAGTGTCATGAAGCTACAAGTAACGAGTTAAGAAATTATTAAAGTTCGCTTTTTCAGTTACGCCAGCCCATAACTACAAAAATAGTTTGACGAAGATTAAGCATCAGACTAAAAGAGATAAAAATGAATTTCCTTCTATAAATCTACAGAAATGTTTCCATCTTCAAACTAAATAAATCATTGAAATATTCTCATGAATAATCTACTATCAACCAATGCCATAACATTTTCCAGCACCGATTCAAAAAATTATAAATTTGTCAGAATGCAGATAAAAATATCAAAAGCTGAACATTTAATGCTGCCAATGTTATCTTGGGTACATTTATTATGCTTTCTTGAAACAGCAGTGGTACTGTTGTTTAAAAAAAATTTTCTGATGTCTGGTTATTAAAAAGCAATCGATGTGTCATTTAAACTTCATAAAACACAGAAAAAAATGAAGCTCAGCTTAAACGGAATCAAACGTTTAATTTATTGATGTAAATAAGGAAATAGCGAAAAGTCATATTAAGATTTCATGTGTTTGATTGTGTTTCACTTGCATCAAAAAGAAGGAGAAAAACTTGGAAGAATTGCAATTAACTTCCTTGAACTTTTCAGTGAACTTTCTTTACTTGATTTCATTTGTACTTACAAATTAAGTTTGATTTCATTCAAAAACAATTTTAAGCTCTTTGATATTTTGTTGAATGGCATCGACAAATAGCACAGTTTAACACCGGATTGAGTAAAAATCACATCTCAATGCAACTCGTCTTCGGTTGCTTGATATGGTGCATGTCAAATGCTGCCGAAACCCCGAAATAGCTGTATTATGAAAATGTAAAACCGAGTAAAATCGTTGCAATTGGTTCAATTTTAAGCATCCATTCAATCAGTTTACCTCATTTTATTTGTGTCAAGCGTAAGAGTTGAGAATAAAAAGTTGAACGCGTCGAGCAGCTATTAGTGTTACACAAACATCTGTCAACTTGTAACAAACACGCAAATGTTGTAGGAAGCAGTAAACTAAAAAAGCTACAACGTAATAAGTTTACTTCACAATCACAACAAAAATAAGTAAAAAAGGAGAATGCAAGAGAAACGTACAAAAGCGTATAGAAAAACATATTCAGTATTATCGGTAAACTTATCCAAGTAGAATTCCAGCAAAGTAGAATGGCGAGAGTCGAAAATACAAGACAAAAATTTTCCCTAGATTGAAGTCACACAGCACCGTGACTGCTAATAATAAACTCAGACAACCTAAAGTTTGATTCGCGTAAAACACTGGCTTTCAAATTGTGGGCCATGGCGCGGTAGTGAGTCACAGAGACATCTTCAGTGAACCACAGAGCTTTGTGAACAAGCTATGTGCCCTGCTGCACATATAATCTTTCCATATTCGTGTTTTGTGCGCATTCATTATAATAAAATAAAATGCAGCCATTTTGCCTCCATTTGCAGTTTGAAAAATCGCTCATGACCATAAATTGTTAAATTTTGACAAAACTTTACGACGCTTAGGGGAACCACTACCCGTTTTTCTGTAAACATGTGGGTCCGAACCAAAAGACCTTGAAAACCACTGACCTAAACCAATGACCATGGCTCAACTTTTTTCAAAAAAGCTGTAACCCTCTGCTGCCCATAACAACCTGCTACTTCCAGCTTTGAGCATGTTGGTACTGTGGCCATAGTACCTCACATAAATGCAGTCTGCAATTGGTCTCCTAACTCCAGCATGAGACAACCATACTTTTAACACTGATTTTGGATAAATGGAGGTCCCGGTATGTTCTACCAAGAAGATACAGAGAGAAATTTCTTAAGCGATGGGAAATGTTGTTCCAGAGTTACTAATAATTAAAAAGTAGGCTGTTGGGATTTGGCGAATGGTCTAATAGGGCTTTGCAAACAAAAACTCCCATTTCACTATGTCTGGTGTTATATTTAAATATTTCAGTTATTATAGAACTAAAATATTTGCTATATTTCCGCTGTCGCGAGCACTGCTGTCGTGTGAAGTGCATGCAACATATAAGCTCTAGGTCATGTAAATTTTACTTACAGCCAATTTCTTGGCGATTTGGTACGAGGCTGATAACTAGGGACATTTTTATGACCTAAAACACTTAATAATATTACTTGATTTTTCAGAAAATATGACTTTATGAGACCAAACAAAAATGACTGAGCTAGAATGTACAACTACAGTGCCAAGAAGCATTACCAGCGAAAATAGGCATAAGAGATGGCAGCCTGAGGTTTGTTGAAGCCCCACTAAAATAAACGGCTCACAAACATGAGCAAAACATATTATTTGGTTTGAAGCAAATTGAAAACATGCATGCACATTGGTTTATTTCTTTGGGGCAGCAAGAACATGCATTTTTGGGCAGTGCATTACATTTCATTCAAATAACTTGGTTCACCTTTGTCTTTGCCAACATTCGAAGGTTGCTCAAGTGGGTTTCATTTACTGCATGCAGCTCAGACCTAACGGTTTAGTAGTTTCACCTGATATTTTGAGATTGTTTTAATGGTTTCCGTATTGAAATAGGTTGAAAATATGCAAAATATGACTTTATGACCTAACATTGAATATATGATTTTTTATGACTTTAAAACTTTTGTTATAGACTTTGTAGGGGTGGGATTTTTGTTTCAAATTTCCTTTCATAGTTTCCTGAAGCACAGAAAAAAATATAACTCTTATGACTGTAAATGGCCCAACTGATAACTTTCGATGTTGTTTGTCACTGTCATGCTGTTGGGGATTTCGAAGTCGAAATGCTGTATCGAAAACGATTTTTGCAAACTTGTTGCTCGATGTTACATTGAAAATAAATACATTTTAACATCAAAGTTTTCAAAAACTTGGTAATATCGTATAGAAACTTAAGAGAAAATTTCCAGTTTCTTCTGCTACAGCGCAATAGTGATGACTAATGTGAAAGACAGTATGCCAGTTTTTAAACTGAGAGCTTGAAAGCAAGTTGCACTTTGAAAAATACAATGAGGGATTTGATCCCTTTTAAAGCTATATTGTTGTTCCATTACCACAAATTAAAAAATGGACAGTTGGTTGAATCAAACTCTACGAAGTTGGACCTTCCTAAAATTCCCTCACATTTTTCACCTCAGGTAGGGGAAAAACGTTAAACAGTCGAGGTTGCGTTTATGGAAGGCTGTTTCTGAAAGTCATCATTAAGCCCGCGCGTCACAGCAGTTACCTGCGTTTTTCCCAAGTGTTCACTGTCAGAATTTTGCAACCGGTCTCTATGTTCAGACCTGCCTTCTACACTGTTATTGAAGAATCTTTCCAAAAAGCTGAGGCCCATTTTTCGTGAAAGATCAGCGTACATTTCAAGAGCCCCTTTACGAAATTCCTTGTCTCTGACACTGTAAATAAAACAATTCCACAGACTATTACACATTAGAATAAAGAGAACCACTACCTCCACCGATAGATACGTCACAGAGTCTTCCTGGTGAAGATAGAGTGGTAGAGTTACATAGATGGTCGGAATAAACAAAGCTGTTAACAGTACTACCGCTGCTGGTAGCAAGCTAAAGGTGAAAACGCCCACCATTACTCCTAATGTTTTAGCTAAACGAGCTTCGCTAAGGTCGTTGGTAACAGAGTTCACGGTGGACAAATGACGGCACCGCGTTATGTGCCTTCGAGCCTTTATAAAACTAAAGAGCGTGGCAAGCCACATAATCAAGAGTGGTACGAGAAATCCCAGAGAATAAAGAATGACAGCTTTCTCGCCAGACGATGCGACTAAAATCGAGGCTACGAGCGTGTACTGCAAAACAGGTACAAATAAAGGCAGAAGAGATAAAATTATGGCAAGCACCCAAACACAAACAGTTGCGACCAACGCAATAGGTATTTTGCGATGCTCTTTGTACTTCAGTGAAAAAGATAAAGCAATACAGCGGTCAATGGCGGCAACCACCAGCGTAAAGACCGATGCTAGCAATGATAGAGCGGTAAAAATACCCACAAAGTTTATATAGCTTGCTGGAAAATCCCGAACGAAACGGTTCACCGATACACGCACTTCATACGAGCCTTTTTGATCAGGAAGCACAGTGCCATTTTCCATGATGTAACCCGCCACATTTTTCTGTGCAAGTTCGTGGCTTGAGTACACTTCTTTTGATAAACTGCTGATAAAAGTGGGAAAAACAAACACGCCAACGAGCAAATCTGCCAGAGCCAAGGAAAATCTATAGATGGTTTGGTTGTGCCTTGTTGCTTTTTTGCAGATCAACGTAAAAATGACGGTCGAATTTGCGAATGTGATCAGAACAGCTACGACGCCGCAGAAAACCATCATTACAACGATGCTGGCTTGGCATCTAAGACATAAAAAAGGCAATTATGTTCAAGCTAGAATGCATGAATATCATTGTTAATTTTATTAAAACAGCATACATATAACTGAGTAGTAGCCATTTACTTTCATAAAACTTTTATTGTTTGTCTTCAGACATATATCTACTAAACACACATTGCGAAATTGCAATTGATTTTTTTAATAGATGCTTCTCGTGGAGAAAATTTTCTAATATTCCTGTTATTGACATGCAAGCAAATGCTCAAAGATGATAGAAGGCCTATGGCAGCAAGTTTCTGGCAGATAAGGTTTCAGTTTTAAGATAATTCTGTTACTTTGGTTAATGCGTTTTATTAGTGTTGAAAAAAGACGTTTAGAACAGAAATTTTGTAAAAAAATCTATTTCAAACTATTATGAGTTTAGCATCGCAACATGCAACCTCCGCATACGTGGGAACGTCAACGGCATAACGTCATCCTAACGTTAAACGTTTACGTTGATTCATTGCACCTCTTAAAAGTGTCAAGTATCGTTCCAATACAACATGAGGTTTGCTGTCATGATTATATCTTTCATGAAACATTTGTACTGCTTGAGACACCAACAAGGTTTTGCCACTGAAGCAACTTTTTTTCTTTGAAACCCAATGACTAGCGCTAATTAACAGCGGAGGAACCAACTTTATAGTGGGAATCCAAGGTCCTCCACATGCGTACTGTCTACATCAGGTTGACTGATATTGTGACGTCATCGGTGAGCATTCAACTTTAGAATGCATTTTTTGAAAAAGATCGAAATGCGAAGACGCACCCACACCAGCTGTGGTTTTATCACAGATATTTTCAATCTTGTTAGTACCATAACTCCAAAATATACATAATTCTATATGAAGCAAACCTACGGTGGTAAAAATTTATACTTGTGCAAACAAGTTTGGTACCAGCGCTGTAGTGGGGTGGGAACGCGTTCCCAGACCTTCTTGCACTAATTCGCACTGTTAGTCAAAATTCTACAGTGAAACAGGAAGATCCAGTGCGGAAATTCTTGTAGGCGAATGCTCACTTTATTTGAACTATTTGGTGCAATCTTCCTTTTTATTTGGTGTGGGAACGGCGGTCCCACACCTCTTTTTTTAGCACTGCAACCCTGTTTAGTACCAATCTTCAAGTAATGCCGGCAAGTTGTAAAAACAAAGAAAACTTTGTCGTAATATCCATTCCTAAGACTTTGTAAATCTTTACACTCTGATCGGCAACCTCTTGTGCGAGTAACATGTGTTTGAAACCACGCAACATTTTAAAGTTTAACTGCGCGCACAACCGCCGTGAACTTCCTCACTGCAAACAGGCGGTTCATTGATTTGTCACAGAGATGTTTTGTATCAAACCACTGGTGAAAGACGGAACGACGCGGTATAACGATACAAAAATGTTGAATTGGAAATAAGCTTGCTTTAGCGACAAGGTCAGCAAAATTTTGGAGGATGACGTAGCTTAGTTTATAACAGGGGTCGGCAGCCTACGGCCCGCAGCTAGGGTTGCCAGATGCGTTTTGTAAAAATACCGCCCATTTAGTCAACAGTGACAAATCTAGGCTGCATTCGTAAGCGCATATGTCATGGCACTGGATTCTCGAAAACATTAAAAAAAAAACTTTTTTCAATGCATTCATTTTTTCGTGTTATTTTCTTAACAATTTCATAATGCTTCCACAATGTTTGGTTTCAAATTTTTCAAACATGGTATAACAGTACGCTTTGTGAGCATAGTCTATAGCCCGGTGCCAAGCATTAGCAAACTAACTTGTTTTGTCATTAAAAACGAAAAACGATAACTGCAGTGTTTAATGTGAACGGACGCTTTTTCTTAAACTCTAAAAAAAATGCACTTTGTAAAGTTGCACTTTTACATGTTGTATATCAATTTCTGAAGGGAACATCTTTCCGTACAGTTTGATGGTATTTGCTTTCCAACGGTAGTATTACCTATATGAACACCATAGCACAACCCATAATCTCTTGCGTGCTACATTCACTTCAGTTTGCAACAAATATTTTCTAGCTCACCTGAAACTCTTCAAAATATTTCTTACTACTTTCTGGACCACTAAGAATGGCTGAGAGATGACCTCCCGGTTAATTCCCTTGCCCTAGCTTGAGCCAGTTATGGTCCGCTGACGAAATAATGTGCCTGTTCCATACAGCTCGCGTAATTGTGAAAAGTTCGCTAGTCTCTGCAATGTCGCTGTCGACTTCCATTTTTATGATTTTCCTGCATTCTGCCCACAATAGCCTTCGGTAGTAGTTCAGACCAAAGGCGGATCCAGGGGTGGGCGATTGGGGCGATCGGCCTCCCGAAAACCTAAGAAAGTAACTTCATTCATCATGATTTTTTACAATTCGGAAAACAGCATTTTAGATATAAAGCCATTTTGTCATCTATTGTTTTGTCACAGCAGTGTTGTGAAGTATACTTCATCCCTTCTACAATAGCGAAGCCGTTATGAGACTTGACTACCAAATAATACTGAAATCACTCCCACCTAATTACTGGCTGGATCCGACCCTGGTTCAGACAACCCCACCTACGCCGATTACACGGTTAATTGCCAAAAGAAATGCTCATACAGATCACGTTTAGGATAACGGAAGACGCTATAGGAAGCCAAGAGGGAAAACGGAAGGACAATGAGTGTTGTTTAAATGAACTTCGCTGAAGGAACTGTCCTGACAAGATTCACTACTAGAGTCATTATAATTTGAAAAGTCCTCCGTTAGTTCTTTTTGCAGTTACTGCAAATTATTTACTTTTGAAATACCGGTTGAGGCACCGATTTTCAAAATACCTGCTTCTTACCGGCCTTTGCTAAATTCAGCAATAAAATACCGGGCGGGCCGGTGAAATACCGGCCATCTGGCAACTCTACCCGTAGCCCTTTTACAAATAGTAACTGCATGGCTGGACTAGGGGTAGGCTCTATATTTTATGAATCTTCCCTCCTTGCAACTTTTTGTACTGCATACTTATGAGGAACTACTTATAAGAAACCGCACTGTGCTATATATGTACTGTGTTTCATATTTTGTGCTTTCGATATGAACTGTGAAAGTCACGAGTTAATTTGATTAAAGTCTATAAATTCCCGTGTTTTATCAACATCATAAACAGCAAACTGAATAACATTAGTGATGGAAAATCAGTACGGCCCGCCATACCTTGCAGAGTTTGTTTGTGGCCCGCGACTAGGGAAAGGTTGCCGACCTCTGGTTTATAACGATAAGCTGAAAATACAGTAAAATAGTGCGGTGCCCGTTGTATTTCGGACAACTGTTGAAAAACAATGAGGGGCCCCGCCCCCAAAACCCTTTGCTGCGCCGCCTATAAGCTCTTTGATAGATGATGCCAGTAGAAAAACTGGCTGGTAATTATATCGATCATAGCGAAACTCAAGGCTCGTCTTTTCGTCTTTTTTCTAACGCCAACACCTTGTTTTGATTCCTCCTTTGATATAATGCCAACACCAGCCATTTGAAGCATTGTCAGCTTTGCAAAGTGAATATCACAACTTTTATGAAAGCATTGGTGCGACTCTCTTTAATTTTGAATAGAAAATGTGAGCTAGTGTATTTTGCATTTTAATAAAAATGAAAAACAAAGATTAAGTAGTACCTTAATAGCATTAACTAATTCATCACAATTTTCCCCATATATTCGCACTATATTCTTTTAATGTGGGCAAGAAACTGATCATGTTGGTGATCATTGCTTTTATCAAACTTTGTAACGGGCGCGTAATCATTAAAACACAAAAGGTAGCGATAATCAATATTCCCAAACGCTCTTCTTGAATCTCCACAAAAGCAGCAGGTGTGTTTGTGAAGAACCGCGGTACCATAGAGATTTAGAAATGCTTACCTTTTCGGCATGCAGCTAAAAACGGAAATCCCACCACCGTCTACCAGTTTTTCATCTACGCCACACCAAACAAAAGAGCAAAACGGAACTAGTGGCGTCACAACTTCATGATAGTGGCCAAAGCCTCCAGAGTTTCTCTCATACATAGCAACTTGAATGCAAGGATTTCTGATGTCTACTGAGGTGAGCTGCAGCACGTCAAGTTGCTGGATTGCCTTGTCCCAGGATATTTCTTTGTCATTAGATAGTCCCAGGGCAGCATCGGCTACTTGCGTTTTGCATTTTTCAACGAGTAGAGTATGATTACAAAAGCGAGCGTACATAAGCTTTGTAAAACTGTTGAACGCAAACGTCGGGTTTTGGCATTCCTGATGAAATTCTTCACATTTCCAATCTCGCAAAGTTTCTAAAAACGAAGAGAGGTAACGCCTTCCGTAAGCCCACTTCATCAGGAAATCACGGTAGACCATGTTGCAGCATTTCGATCGATTGCTGTGCGGCATTGGAGAAAGACCCGGTGCGTATTCGCAAGCTGGACTGTCTTCAGTTGTCACTAATGAATCCGCTTCTGTGAATCTTTCGTCCTGACCTCGTTTCGCTGAATGTTCGCTTTCGGCCGTAGCTGCACTGCCGAAACGCAGAAGGATGACACCCAGCAAAAGTTTTACTGTAATGTTTAGCAACATTTTCTTGTTTTCTAATGACTTCCTTTATTTCCAGTCAAACCTGTGGACACAAGGAATGACTCGTGTTGCTTGCATATACAGTAGGCAACTGATTTCCGTAAATACCAGTTGAATAGAACGGCCAAAGCACACGTTTGCTTTTTCACAATAGGAGCATATGAAGCCATCAAACCACACTCATACCCAAACGCGATTGACAAAACATAGCTGTGCCAAAAGCTTCATCGATACGAAGTTGCCCACAATAGTGAAGCTCATTAAACTTTTGTCATAACCGGGAGCAAATTTTTCAATGTAAATTCTTGCGGCAACCAACTTTTGTGAAAAAAACCGCAGCCTCGGATTCTAGCCGAGCTCAGGTAAATTGTAGCGCGCTCAGCGCATTAGATAACCAGGAGTACGATAGGCCCAACTTATATTACGTTTTTCTGGAATACTTAACCTCCACAACTTCCGGTAAAATTATTTTTCACTTTCCTGCATCGATTTTACATTTTATATTAATTTTATATACAACATCTCCATAAGACTGTTCCTTTGGGCTGATTTTCTTTTGACCATGTAAACGTTATGACAAGTTTAGAGTAAAACTAGGTGCAGGTGTCCAAAAAAAAACAGCTCATAAGACAAACTAAAGCTAGTATAATAATAAAAATACAAGACTTTCCCCAAATGTATTCAAACTCGGAACACACTATTTTATCGCAATCCCTGTAAAAGTGCTCAAATTCTTAACCAATTTAATTTGGCTTAGACTGGGTTTGCATCTTTGTTGAGCCTAACCTTTGTTGCGAGCTTCGCAATTTGCATGCATGACTGTGCATCTGTGTTGGAGTGCAGTTTTCAAGCTAATTTTTTCCACGTTATAAACGATGTAAAATTCATAGCATGAATGAAAAATTGTTGAAAGAGACACTTAAAACACTGTCACAATAATACGTACTCGCAATAAACCAACAAGAAACTGCTACACCTCACAGGGTTAATGGAACTATATGACTTGTTTTCCAACTAACAAACCTCTGAAGTGGTGTTTTCTGCTGTATAAACCTATGCTGATACCTACCTGATCTTTACTAAAACAAAGCCTTAGTCTGTAAAGAAAATGATCTAGATCAGTGGTTCTCAACATTTTCGCTGAAGGGAGATAAATCCATACCTACGATTTTGTTAGAGAGCCGCACTAAAGAAATTTTAACACAAGTCAACTGACACGTTTTGTTTTGTTGCCGAACGAAGTACGTTACACAAAATATTAGAGGTGTTATTGAAAGACTGCTGAGAGTCGCGCAAAAGATGCTTGGGGCCACATGCGACTCTAGGAACCGCTGTTGAGAACCACTGATCTAGACCAAGAAACAACTTTTTTAAATCGTTTTGGCATTTTAAGCTGCAAACGGAAGTGTTTCGCAAAGACTTTTTGCCAGGTGCCCGTTGAACTTGGACTGACTCTGCCTGCGTGAACGGCTGCTTTTATGTGAATACCGCGACAACATGCGGCCAGTAGTATAACGTCCCTTTTTTCTGTCTGTTGCAAAACCTGCTCTCGTTTGTTACCGAATTGAGCTTACTGGGTGCTGGCTTCAAAATAAAAAATAAGTCATAGTGTTTAATGGTGTGTTGATCAAGATAAACTAAGAACTGCGTTTGTAGCCTTGTAGTACTAAACCTACGCATGCAAGGTATTACTAAAAAACTGTCCGATTCGTAACCAGTATCAAAACATGTAAGTCACTGCCATTTTGACTTGTTTTAACTCCTTCTGCGTGATTATTACCTAAGTTATTTGATGTCGTATCAAAAATACTCAAAGCTGGTGTCTATCAAAAACTTCAGACAAATTTAAAATGACCAATGTTTTACCCAAATTAGAGTAGCAGAGGATCTTAAAGTGCTGCAAGTGATTGCGATGGTGCTAACCTTCGAACTCTCTTTGAATTAAAAATGAAAACAGTCTAAAATTTTCTTTCGGTTATTGCAGCAATCAAGTAATGCATGCATTGATGTTGTTTGTTAACCAAAAACCTGCTATGTTCTGGTATATACATGTAATTCACCTCGACGAAACCGCGTTATTGAGTGTGTCTTTAAGATCTTTTATTGCTGCGCAGTGCAAGCAACTTTGCTTTTAACGGCCATTCATGAATTAGTCATTTGAGGTCAGTATCTTTATTTAGTAACTCTGCAAACAGGAAACAGTCAGTCAATACGACAGTTGTACAGCCACTTCATAAGCTGAGGAGGATATACTTCATTGAAATCAATATTATCACCACGGGTACTCCGATAAGATCTTGAAAGGAGAAGGGGAATTCTTTGTCAAAAGCGGCAAACCGTAAAACTTGCTTTGAGATAATATTTTCCATTGGAGGGAAATGGATCCAAATAGTAGGTAATGCTCCTTGAAATCAAAAGTTTTAGTGCTCGCAGTAGATAGCTGATCTTAGCATATACTCTCTAAATCGTGCTTTAGTTGTTCACCATTTCACTCGTAAGGCTTTGCTTGCAAATTCCAGAACTAAAGATGCGTAAATTACCAAAATCGATTTCCTAGTAAAACAATTGATTCGACGGCGTCACCATTGTGAAGACTTATTGTTGTAAAGACGATATTTGCAAGTTCGAACCATCGTAAAGTTATGAAAGCGAGCGAGACAGGCAGATTCCTCGGAAGCTCTCAGCACACCTATGAGAGGCTTCAATTCTTGTAGGCAGTAAAGTGCCCGCATAACCTTTTGTTGCTTAGCCATTCTGTGAATTCTTTGAAAAATCTGTATCATTACTTATCAAACGAAGTTTGGGAACATGTAAACTGAGATGACACAATGTTTAATAATACTTTCGCTTTTTCTGAGCGAAGTAAATTGTAGAAACAATTTTACGTCTTGTCATCTGTTGTTTAATCTACGTGTTCTGGACAGTACAGAATCACGCCAGCAGAAGCATTGGCATTGTAGGGTTTCGGGTGGTCTTGCGAAACCGAGTGAAGTGGGTCGTCGGCCGATTACGATTCCCCAGAGATCCCTACTAGCTGAGGGGTCAACCTAGTTGTTGCAGGAGCACAGCTCAGTCTCCCAACTGCGCGACCGACGTCTTGAAGATGCCAAACCAATGCAAGGCGAAAGAGAAAGCTCTCACCACTTTGCCCGTTGATAACTCTCCGGTAACACTCTAAGTTTATCGCCTCTTTCACATTTATTCAGATATACAACAAAACCTCCTATACTCTTGAATGTGAAGTCAGAAGAACGCAGGCGCGTAGCCAGGGGGGGCGATGGGGCAATTTCCCGTGTGGAAGTGGTTATAATGAAATACAAACTTTTATCTACGCGCTTGTAATTACTAAACGAAAGTAAAACAAGGATTAGCCCAACGCTTTTCGCAGCTGTTTCTGGTGCACCAGCTTGCTGTATCCCATCTGATGGTGATGCAAATTTCATTTCAAGACCATCGCAAAAATTCTTCGCTGAAAACTCTGGCATGCTGACAATGCTGTATATTTTGCCCTTGACTGCAGCATCAGCCGTTGCTTTAAATGAACATCGTAGATCTTTGTACAGTTTTGCAACTAAATGTATGAATATGGTGGTGATATTTTGCATGCCTTGAAGCTCAAGCCTTGGCTAAGAAGCAATTCGGTTTCAAGGTCTTTTTCACTAAGCAGTTAGGCCATAGACACCGTTTAGCTACAACAGCGATTATTCTAGCTTCTTAGTTGTGATGGCATATAGACCTATTGACATACTGTGACTGTTCAATCACAAATAGGTGGAGCCTCAACGGTTTCATCAATGATCTCCCATTACCTTGCCGGCGAGTAAAAAACAGTTTTGTCAAGTAACCAGAATCCGGTCTGTTGGCTACATAGTCTGAAAGTGTTTCAACATTCACCTGATGCTAATTACCACCCTATCCTACAGTAAATTTGAAAGCATTCAGCTGCAAAGCGAAGAGTCAGCAGAAAAATCTAACAAAAGTAGAAAGATGCTTTTTATTTTGTAAGTGTTAAAGCCATTGACACTGCCATTTACTTTTACAGATAGCTTGGAATCTGTTTTCTTGATAAAGCGCATGTGACCAATATGTAACTAAATTGAATTTTTCCTAGTCGATTAGATTTTTTTTATTTAACCACTAATGGATTTAAAGAAAGACATCAACCGCTTACTTCCCAACCTTTTTTGAGCGCGACCCAAATCTGAGTTTGGTGAACACCTGGCGACCCAAACCTCAAACAACGAATGAAAAAAATACTGGAAGTGTGGTTGATTTCTGGCAGCAAGTTGCTAAGTTCGTTTTTAATGTCAGCGATCTACTCTCTTCTCAAGTATCTATGCTACAGGCAGACAAGCAGAGGTAAAGTTGAAAATTTATAACTCCGGTTTGGATCGCCTCTGCGCGACGTATTTTTTGACCCTTCTCCACCTTCTTTGCGTTTTGATTCATACTTTGGAAACCGCACTGGGCTAGATCAACTAACCAACCGTTGTGTTTTAAGCTGCGGCGACAAGTAAATATAAAAAGCGCAATCACAATGACGGCCACGACGACTCCTTTCTCAACTGCAATATTGGCTGAAAAAAGCATACTGCAGACCTTTCACTTACAAGTATAGCATCAAGATCTTAACAAACGCTTTCGCAAGAAAGTTTTATGAGAAAATGGTGGCTTTCATTCGAAGTAAAAACTTGGAAATTTACTAAAAATAAACTTTTAAAACTTGTTAATTCAAGGAAAACAGACTATCTATTTGCCGGCTTAAATCTGAATAGAATTATTCAGAAAAAGAAACGCCAGAAAAAGGCACATTTTATGGATGATGCTTTAAAACAAGGGGCATTATCCTATATATTTCAATGTTGAAACTTGGTTGTTGTTTGCCCCCCCCTATCAAAATTTCTAGCTACGCGCCTGGAACAACGTAACATTAAACGGTTCGGTGTAGACTAACGATGAACAAGAGCGTTGAGCGTTCACATGCGCAAACCGGAAACAGTGACAAACTGCGGTGATGTAGGTTTGCAGGTTATCGTGGCAGCTGTTAGGCTGTATGCAAACAAATACATTGCAATGAATCACGAATGCAGTATTGCTTGAAATCACGCAGCAAGAATGCGCAAAACATTAAAGCACTAATATATCCCATACAGCATGATATAATTCTTGCTTACTGCAATGTCAGCTCTTGGGAGAAGTGTAACATCATTGGCCGTCAGTTGTCTAGAAACCACACAGGTGCATTTGTTACTGTTGTCCTTTCATGAACTAGCTTAACTCCTTCCGTGCTAAGTGACAACTTTTATCAATTTTCGTTTAGCCAAAGTAATTTTTAAGTAAGTGTGGTTTGTGAATACACATTTACTGTTCAACCACAACCACTATCCTATGTTGAATCACTTGCGATGTTTAGCAGAAAAATATGCCGTGAAGCTTTGCTCTGTAGAAAATCGAACAAATTGATCCTTGCATCTTCTTTCGAAACGTTTTGTCAAATTTTAATGAGTAAAGGCGGAAGGAGTTTTATTAAGACTTCTTCACTGGTTGATGATAAAACCGTACGAAATCTTTTGACCCCACGAGCGGATGTACTGTACAATTACTTTCTCAAACACAACTACCGTCACTGAATTTAACCAATGACAAAATGACTTTGAATCAAGTTTACTCTACTTTCCTCGCACGCAATCCCCATGTTGTCAACAGTTGCGCAAACATTCATTTTTTACTTTCTTCATTCGTTCCTATTAGGTCAGCTAAACGTTCACCTGCAAACCGCATCAACTGCTCTGAACAAGCAATTAAACACAAAGCAATCAGCGACCAGTGGTGCAAGCAATTGTTTTCAACATCAAGATATCATTACGTACTTGAAGCAATAGGACTGGTCGCAGTGAGGTTAGTAGCAGGATGTGATTCACGGGCTGGTTCCTTCACCATGTCATGTGTTCGTGCGAGGTTGACGCACACAGGTGAAAGAGCACTCTCCAATCACGCAAATCGAATGAGTTTGGGAAAAAGTGAACGCTCTTTTCTTATAAAGACAAATAAAAAAATCACATGAAACTGAGAAGAATACTTGTGAAAATTTCCTGTTAATGATTTTATGCTGACAATTAGCATTCCATTGTTTGAATGATCAAGACTGCGGAACCCAAAACTACTTTAGTTAAACCACTTGTTAACGATGTTTGCAGTTGGTACGGAAACAGGTGTGACGTATGTTGTAAGCACCTACTTAGATTATAATTTTTTGCTTGTATGTGTCCACGTTATTTTTCGCATATAAAGCAAAGCATGGCGTTTCTAAACCCAAGTATTATTCTTTATTGCAGTATAATCTTTTCAGGAACGAACAGCAGAAATAATATCATCAAAATTAGACGTTGATTTTTGGCATTCTTGGCTCAGCAATCTTTCTTTTCAGAATTATTATTTCAAACTTTTATCAAAAACAATTTATGTTCAACAACAAAACTCTATTCTCTAAAGCACTTCTTCACTTTCGTCTTTATAACCTTGACCACTTTCGTCTTTAAAACCTTGACCACTTTCGTCTTTAAAACCTTGACCGTAACGTGATTAATAAGCTGTTAACATTCACCTGAACGTTCTTTCAATTGCCCTCAACCGTTGGTTTTAAGCCTGGCAGTTTGAAACAAACTGATGTGTTCTTTAATAACTTTGCCACGGAAATGCTGAAGATCAGTCCGATTACAATTTTAGGCAATTAGCTGAACGAGTCTAATTACGCTTGAACTCTGCCTAAGGGTTTAAGGTCAATCTGTCTTTACCAAAGGTCACTGTCGAGGTGCACTTCTGCAGTAGGTCAAAGTTTTGAGGAAAATGTACTTATAGTTGCAATTTGTTTATGTTTCATGAAATGTAAAGGGAAAATAAACTGAATCCAAGAGCGGTAACTGTTTTCTTTTGAAAACCGCTGGAGTTTTCAGCCTGTAGAGACAAAGTTATGTTCCCGCAATGGGCCTTTACTGATATCATTTTCTACACTGAAGGTAATTCTAACAACAAGCAAAAGGAACTTAATTTATAACCACACTTAAAAGCACTAGTGTTTCTGTATGCTTTCGCGGAATCAGTCGACTGCCATCTGCTTTCGTCTTTTTGCGATGATTCAAACTTGCACATATCTCTATTCAAGTATG
>JGI24158J21664_10003913_pt1 | contig 18965 bp, 11 predicted proteins | sample Ectturendosymbi3_FD_21664 | JGI IMG/M metagenome (IMG submission 21664)
AGAACTTTTGTTGTCTGAGGCTCATGAAATAAACCTATATGCGTGCTTGGATGTTATAAGTTTTAGACATATATCGCTTATCGAAGACGCTTATTGAAGTTTGTGGGCTCAAATCTCACGCCAGCCGAAGCTTTTTTCTTGTGTTCATGGTGTGTTTTTACCTGTGTTAAGTTACTTAACAGCCACGTGTGAAGCAATATTGTCAGTGAATGAATGAAATCGTAAAATGAACTTCAAGCAGAGGAAACGTACAGAAGTCATAAAAAAATTTGCCTAGTGCGTATATCCATCAGTGACCAGAAAACAAAGTCAGTTTATTTTAAATTGAGGCCCTTTCCCCCCCGTTANTTACGCCACTTCCGAATACTGTTTNTACATTTTTTTTAGGGTTTGAGGGGGGCATGGCACAGTGGCCCTCCCTCCGTACGTTNGTGGTTGTCTGCATTGAATTTAGTTTTCGCATGTCCATGAGGGCTTGCTCTGTATTGTTGAAACAATGTGTAATTTCAGGAATCTTAATGGGGTTAGCCGTTTAGAAACCTTTGCCAAACAAGCTTNAAAGAAGTGCTGAAATGAANTTACAACAATTGCAAACATATGACTCACGAGCAAGGCCAACACAAATAAGATTCTTGTAATGGAACTCCCGAGGGGAAACCCGTGGTGAAAACACTGGTTCTCTGCCGTGCGCAGTAGAATATTTTACTTGAATTGCATCACTTCTTTGAAACCTTTCGAGCTTTGCTCCTTACTTATCTTTCGCGTCACTAGCACCTTGCACTTTAATAAAATCAATGACAAACGTCAACANAAGCAAATATTTAATTCCAAGCAGAACTTAAGATTGTAGTGATGGTGGAATTTTTCTGGGTCTNTATGTAGCCTAATCTTTTGTCGCGTACACCAAATGAATGGACGTTTTCGTNGTGTACACCAAATGAAAGGACATGTCAGATTTGCAAAGAACTACACCAGAACAATGCGGACNTCAGAATATTTATGGTTCAANCATTAAAAGTGTTATCGTCAGTTCTTTTGTCAAACACCATATCAATACTTGTGCCAGGAAATGCGACGAGAACCCAAATGATCACGATTACGTACATATTAATGAAAAATGTTGCAATTAGGTCAACACGCCTTCATCTAAGTATGGTCAAATGAATCCATAAACCAGCATTTTTAGGTTTAAAAAGCAGAAAAGTAAACTCGAAGTAACTGGCAGTAGTTTTTTTAACAATACGTCTTAAGCTTGAATAAGACCGTGAGCGTATTTTTTAAACATTAATCCTCAAAAACCGTATGGTGGAAGTATATTGGTCTTCTCAACGTTTCAAAAGATTGTAAAGGCAACANACTTTNACCATTCATTAGTCTGCACCATCACTGACTGCAGGTATATTTCAGTGATTGCTGAAGTGTCCAGATTGGAATATGGCACCACAATAATGTGTTTCCTTAAACAGATTATAAGTTATCATTACCCTGTTGCACCTTTATTTCCCTAAATAGTGGATAATCAATTAAAACCTTCAGTTGGTGGTAATCTTTCCCATCACGAATATCGACAGCATACATTTCGAAAAGAGACTCATGCCAGCGCACAGTGCAGCCAAATTCAACTTATGGGGTAGAGAGAGACTGCAAATTTCAACGAGCAGGATTCTTCTACTTTTATCACAGAGCCACACGTTATTGAAGTCGGGTGCATCAACACTGAGCAACAGCAGTATTCAGGCGGTGTGCTCGTGCCTCTTCTGCCACCAACAATACCATTCAAAAAACACTAGCGTGAGAGAAAACTGTCTCATTATCAATGAAAGCATGCGATTGGTGCTTACAGGTATCCGCAAAAAAATATAAAAAAAAACTTGAAAAAGAAACATGTTCACAAAGTGGAACAAATCATAGATGCGTTTAAATTTGACACAAAGACGGAAAACATCACATACAGTAACAAAGCTGGCTGCAGTGACGAAGAGTCGCGATGTTCACTTGTGACAAAAAACGTGTAACGTAAGAAAGCCGGCTCAATTTCTAGGACGGCTTGCTTGTTCAAAACTTTTCGAGCTGCTGACTAGAAGCACTGCGTGGAGACAGCTGCGGATAAGGAATGATTTGTGAAGGACAGTTAGCAGCAGTCACAAGCTTTTGTTCAGTGCAGTTGAAAAAATTGTAGTGAAACGGTTCTGTCGTGCGTCACACAAGGGCTGCCCACTGCGATACATGAGCTTGTGCTGTAACGTTTGAAGTTTGTCAAGTCTCTTCGAGAGCAAGGTTTTTCCAGAAGTTGTCGGTTCATGAGATGATGCATTGTCTTTGATGGGNCGCCAAGGTCGAAGGAAATGAAGCCGTCAGGCAGCGCCCTACNCCCGGTCTGAGGCGATTAAATCAGCTCCAGTGCACCCAAGGTGCCTCAAACACTAACTTGCTAAGCAGGTCTTGCAACATAAGGCAGCAAGTGTTCCATAGAAAGTTTGTTGAATCAACAAACAGTTACTACGTGCGGACGCAAACGAGTTTATGATCCAATTACAAAAGGTCAAATGACTTGTTTTCTGGAGGTCAGCGGAATAACATTGAAAAGTGACGTATCCATGGTTTTACAACCAATGCAAGTGCTTTTGCTGGCCTTGATGTCTTTATGAATATACCTAACCGAAGAAACCCAATCATTGAAAAAAGCGCAACCTCGAAACGTTTAACTTGACCACCGTGTCCAACGGTGCAGCGCAGTTTGTTGAAATCATTGAGCTCCAAAGAACTCATCCCGGGGACACCAATTCAACTCTTGATTCTAACCCGTTCTCTTCGCCCAATGCAGCCGCGTAATAATCCCCCAGGGGCTGGTGTGATCTGCTTTCAATTTTTCTTCTTTGTTGCTGAAACTTCCAGAAAACATATCCAGCGAACTCTTTAAAAAGCAAATGATGTAAGTTACTGCCCTTGTCTAAACACAATTTGGAAGCTCTTTAAGCAATGGAATGGTAAAGATGCCAGTGCAAAGTAGCCTCTTTGCAACATTATGCCCTGAGGTAAATTTGGAATCGTATTCGATGATGTTAGTGCCATTGACCTTGGTGACAGCGGTGGATCACCTACGCAATTAACTGAAACGGGCAGGGTGTTTACTACTAAGACAGGTCATTGCTCAATAAATTTGCTGCTACTTCGCATGAAACTCTGGCCCAAGCAATGTTCCCCTAACGACAATTTACTAATTTTCGATGTGCATTAATTCAACTTTTTGATTGCATGTACCAACTCTGAAAAGTTTGAGATCTTATGCACGGATAGTCAAATTTTGCTCGTAAACGTTTTTGGCCGATCCACATATCACTGCAAATGTATGATGTAAAGACGGTATTACACGGTTTTAAATCTATGATATGAACAATTACTGCTGATTTTGTAACGAACCACAAATATCAGGTTTCCAAACATTACAGAAAGAAATGAATGTTGATTATCTTATCAATCTATTGCTGCGTTAAATTTAAACACTGAAGTTTGTACAAGATACAATGAGGTTGTTTCCATTTCTTTGAACTTTAATTCATGAATAGTTCCTTCACGTTCACCATCTGTTCTGAATTTGTGACGTGTTTTATCTTTTGTAACCGCACTGCAAATATTGTGTAATCAGCGTGTGCGCATTCATTGCCAACCCTCCGGTTGTTCTTTCTCAAGACCAAGCACATGCGCTGTTCGGCGCATCTTCGTAAAACCCTTATATAAATCAAGCGTTCTTGTTTTGCGCTGAAACTAGCATCGTTATATCAGTTTGCCAAAGCGGAAATAAACTAATACAATCAATGAAAGATTTAAAACACTTGTTATAATGCTACTAACCTGCTGTGGATATACCAAGTAATACAAGAAAAACGAGGAGGACTTTCGCAAATTGTTCGAGGTCACTTATCCGACTCTGAAAAAGGGATGAGCGCGGCGGTTATGGGTTTTAATGCAAAAAAGACAAGGAAATCTGCGATCTGGGTAGAAACTCACCATCAACTCTGCTTCTAGAAAATCTTGCTCTGCTTCGTTATGTTTCATTTCCTTGCGGAGCTTCATCGCCATTTGATAACCTACAACAGCAGTTATACTCATGGAGTAAAATACAAAAAGAAAGAGATGCACGGAACGTACAGTCAGTTAACACACACGCGGAAACCAGCTTGAACTTTATCAATGTTGATGAAATCTCAGTCCAAAAAAGTTGGTATTGATGAAATCTAAGTCTAGAGCAGCACTTTGATAATTTAATGAAGGTTTGATTCATGAAAAAACAAACTGATAAACAGTCGTACAGGAAATAGGAAGACCAAAGCAGATCTGTTGAAATATAAATAAACAGTTTGAAAAGCTCATTGTATACTGTAAATACTTCTTCCGTGTGGAAAATTTATGCCACTTGCAGTCATTGTCTCGCAGAAAATGTATGGCGCCACATCGCCGCAGTGGAGCAGAACTATTTGTGAGGTTAAAACATTTTGTCCATCAGTTTTGAATCATCATCATAGTTTTTCCCAACGTTTTCCTCGTTTTCTCTTGCAATTCTTCAGACAACCGAGAAAAAGTCATCGAACAGCTTGTGCCCCGCGTTCTAAAAACTTGCTCAGCTTTTGAAATTTCAAAATTTTTCTAAAGCCCTCAAATAGTTTGTAAAATATTTTTCTGACTTTTCACTTACGTGTTTCCCATTTTTCTCCAAATTCTGCGCAATGCCTACCAAATTTTGTCCAACATTTTACAAATTATCAAATGCAAGAATGCAGTTTACCTCACTGTCTTTGCAAGCGGTCAAAACATGCTCATATCTTTATTTACCGCTGTAATGGTATGTCTGTTGAAATTTAGAACTTGAAAAGGTTTTTCAAGGGCGTTTTCATTGGAGATGTTTTGTGCTACTGTTGAGTTTCAAGACTTGCTGCTTTCAGAAATAGACATACAACCATACAAAGCAAACTTTTGATTTTACATACGGAATACGATTCAAACGCTTTGCATATTAGAAAAAATACTTAGGAAAAGCATATGTTTTTTCCACTGAACACTAACTTCAGTATTGCTATTTATTTGTTTCTTCACCAGGAAAAATTTTCACAGGATAAAATTCTGTAAAATTTTAATGATCTTTCCGAAAACTCACATAAGCGAAAACAAATCATTAAATCAAACCGTTCAATTTGCAGATTACAGAACTTTTCTGGACTATTTCGTTAATACGGCATGTGGGTTACTATCTTCGTGTTATGTCATTACAAACAGCAGGGTCTTGATCTTTCATTGAGTTCAAGCGAAGAAGGTTTTACAACGGAAACTTCTTATGCTGTTCTTCAATATTTTGAACTTTTATTTTGCTAACGGTAAAATGATTTGCTTCACAGCCAAAACGTTTCTCTAGGTTTGATTTCGGACGTTTTCAGATTGTTTGTCAGGATTGATATTTTACTTGGAAACTCCAGATGACCCTAAAATAATTGGCATAGATTGTTTTTTTTAATGCAGATATGTTATTTCCGATAGAAATAAATACTTCCCACAAAAGGTTAATTTGTTGCTGTCAATAAAACGGGTTGACAGTGCACTCGTAACTGGTCTCTCGTCTGCTCACCCCAGCACTTTCCAGCGCATATGTTGTCATCTGCCGAGCACTTTATAGGGCAGTTTTGGCAAGTTTCTAGTATTGGATGGTAGTATGTGGATTCTGACTGCTTGCCACATTTCCCGCTGTCTTCCACAGATTTCTGTTTAAGAAAGTTGATGTTAACAATTGCACTTTTTCAGAAAGACAAAACATAGTGCGCTTTTTCGAAAAGGTTTGCGTTAATGACGCCTCGAAAGATGCGACATTGCAATAAACGTTGGCATGCGCAACAAAAGCACAAGAAACGTTGGTGGACACGTTGTTTGCGAAAGGTCTACTAAGTCCATTAATCACCGTTTTTGCCAAATGTGTTATCCAGGAGCAACATTATTGCGTTGAGTGAAATCTCGCATGAAATCGAAATTGCTGCCATCAAAACCGCGCATGGCCTGCCACGACTTGTGTATCTAAACTCATCCCGTTAATTCTTGATGTGACATTTTAAAAGTTTGATTCAATGTGATGATTTGTAAATTCTTGTTTGCATGTCCGTTTGCTTTAAGTGTTTATCTGTTTGTGCTTCTAGATCAAGAACCTACCGCACAAAAACTGTTTTGCTCGAAAAGAGTTCGCGGCTTTATATCCTTCTACCAAGCAAACCTCTAATGTGAGCAACTGTGCAAATGCGCAGTCTCACCAGGCTACTTGCACAGCTGTGAAATCTCATTCTTGCGCACTTGCAACATTCCAAATTTAGTATTGTATTTATGATTGTATGTACACCGCATAGACAGCCCTTTACCGCTTGAAACACTTCACTCGTTGTGATTCTGCATGGTTGCGCAATTTCATGCGCACGAAAACAAACATTTGCTCAGTGTGAAAGTTTCCCAGAGGGAATACCATTTGCATGCCTGAAGTGTGCAGTGCAGGCAACGATTGTCTTTACAATTTAGTAGAGCAGGGTTTCGTTGTTGCTGTTGTTGTTCGTTATGATAATGTGACATTTTTCCTTTGTTGCGCCGTTCGATTAAGCTCCTTTGACAGTTGATTTCTTTTATGCAAATACATAAGTTTCAAAGGTATCATTGTGGTATAGTCGCGCGAATATTACTATAAGCTTCATAGGAAACTAGTTTCAACAAAACTATCTGTTTCATAGAATTCTATTTCTCACCGTTATTGCTTTAAAGCATTGGGGCTGAATTAATCTGTAGTACTTCTGAAATTGTTCAGCCACGATTCTTCGTTTGAAGCTGCGGTTGATTTCCCTTTGGTTTCTGTCTGGGGATGACTTGAGGATCGACTCATTGCGGTTTGCGATCGTAGAAAACGTTTTGTTATCGGAAAAGTCATCCTCTGCTGATGAGTTACGACTGCAAAACCAAAATACTTAAGGTGAACATTTTGTATTTTTCAGAAAGAAGAGAAGACACACAAGATGCAATTAGGCGCACAAGGAATAACAATAATCTCTGACATGTTTTGTCTGATCAAGAAAATGCAGATATATATTTTGGGAAGTGGGATGTTAATGTACACAATATTTACATGGTGCACATACTTGCAATCACTCAAAAGAATTGCTTTCTTATAATGGATTCTGCCTTGGGATAACATTCGTTGACACACATTGGATCTAAGGTGTGGAGCTCAGTTGCTGAAGATATCAAATGATTTTCCCAATTTGCACTCAACCAACCTTAAAAAAATTATTTTCTCTTCTTCTTACTACGTAGCACGAGTCACACAACTGTTGAATAAACTTAAAGCTATATTTGCCCTGATATGTAAGTGCTCATCATGACAGAGCTTATAGGACATGAATAGCCTAACTACAAGCAAATCATGCAATCTACTGTAATAACTTCACTGGTTGGGTCTTTTAAAAACTACCTTATAAAAGTTTCCAAATGACTGCTCCACGCAATAAAAGCAACTTTCACTAAATATTAAAAAAATTAATTATATTTCCAAGTACCACCGCAAACAAATCTATAAAAAGCCGTTCAGAAGCTTACCTGAAAATCAAAATCAAGGCCTCAAACATAAACAAAGTGCTTAAGTATCGCATTGCTGATCAGTAATCTGCTAATGTTCAAGAGCGGACGATACCTTCACAATGAATGAATGTAGGCTACGCGAGAAAGGCCGTATAAGATGACTAATTTTACCTTCATACCTTTCACCATCAAAAGTATAACCAGGTTGTTTACCGCTGTAATCAAAAAGTGGGAAGTCCCCAGGTTGACCACCGGCTTATATTGGCCTATGGCGGTGTTTTACAACCTTTTTGCTGCAGCGGAACCTTCCGCAAATGTTTCCGTTGCTCATGGAACCCTATGCAATAATCCAGGTGTCTATCTATCTTTCTGTAATAAACCAGATGAGTAGAAATGGCAACTTCAGTCGGTTTTGGTGGAACCCCAGGCAGTCATTCGCAGAACCCTGAAGTACCGCGGAACCCCGGTTGAACAACAATGGCCTGTAGTGTGCGCATAACGGCGAACATGCGAACAGCCTGTGTTTGACGCTGATCACGAAAACTTATTTTGTTAAACTTATTTCTTTGGCCACGGAAACCAATTTAGTATTATCCACATTTTTATTCTATTTGTAAATCGTGCTTGAATAGATATATTTTTCGAACTAGCGACTACGACAATTGACGCCTAGTTAAACCAGTCAATTTTGAAGAATGCTAGGCTTTGCAACCTTATATTGCGCAAACCATATATCTTTTTTCAAAGTGGGGCTTACAAAAACATCGAATACATTAGTAAATTCCAAAGAAATTTCCGACAATTCTTGTTTTGTTATTCATAGATAAGCGGTATCCAAACTATTCAGCAAGGTAAAAAATTATTCAACCTTTTGTATTTTCACTGGTTTGTCTGTTTTTCTTTTTTTCACCAGTTTTTTTTACTTTCGTTATATTCTAATTGTTTATGATCAACACCTGCTTGACAATTAACACACATTCGCTGCAATCAGTGTTTAGCCAAAATTGTATTCTAGCTAGCGCAAAATGACAACTGGAGCCCAACATGGATCACGTAATGTGACAGGCGGTCAACGTACATTTGAGAGCTGTGACTGATGGGAGATGTAGTTTGGGAATACATTTGTGGATCACCAATTTGTGCAAGAGCACTTTCTTCAGGTTATCTAAATATTTGCTCAATTTTAACAAATTTTGTAGCTGAGGGTTGGCAATAATTTTTCTTGTCTCTTTCGAAAGCTTATGCCTTTATTTTCGAACTATTTGACCAGACTGCAGTTATGTCAGAAAACCAAGCGTTTTGTACAACTGTGAATTGAATCTCTTTGCAATTAAAGTTTGCATGCATAAGTCTCTTGAATTAGACCAGACAAGAGACTGGCATCAACCAGCATCGATTTGGGCCAAACATTTAATGAGTCCTGAAGTTTCGCAACCATAAATTGACAGGCTTCACCACCCCCTACGCTACTGGAAAACGATGGATGCTCCGCGAGGGGCCTGGCATTATGCCCTGAGAAGAGGCATTCAAAACTTTGCAAACCTGGACTAGCTAAAGAAGGCGCGATTTTGTTGTCCCCAAAGACAGGAAGGATCATTGTGGTGATGGTCATTTTTACTCACAGTCTGTGGAAGCACTAAAATGCTAGTTATAAAAATCTTATCATCTTAATGATAGTACTGCACTCTCCGAGTTCGAACTAGTGAATTAAAAGTAAATTAACTCTCGATGAAGTTTAATTCAGCACATTGCATTTCAAATGTTGCCAGCATGATACTTTCAAAATTCAAAATGTTTTTAACCTTACTGAAGTTCTGGAAAAATTTTTCAAATAAAAAATTTTTTTTCAAAAAAGGGTTATCTCAAAACTCATAAGAAGGCAAGAAAAAAACAAAAGAGAAACAATGATTTTTCATTTATTTTACGAGAGAAGAAGTTGAATAAGGGCAATTTGATTTTTGATACAGAGATGGTAGCTGCTACGCTGAACTCTTATCAAGGATTGTGGAAATATGGCCGACTACTTTTCGAAAAAGGAGAATTGAAGTACAGCAAAAGAGCTAGAGTATGACAAAATACGTCCATATTCAAATTAGTCTTTGTCATCTTTTATCGTATTTAGTGAAATTTAATCTCAGAAGCTTTGAAGTCCGCATTATTTGCTTCCTTGTGAACACAAATGACACATATGTAAAAAAGAAGCGCGGTCTAATGGAAAGTAACCCAACCAGTTCTTGTCTTGTCAGTTGCGATAACATTTTTATTTTCACTAATATTTGGATTCTGCATGCAATGCCAGCAGCTATTGTACGTTACTTTAACAATGACAATGCGAGCACCATAATGTTGTATCCAATGAATCACCTATTAAAACAGTGCAATGAATGTGCACCTAAATTCCGTTTCCTTCCAAAACTTTTTTCAATGTGTACTGTGTACTTCTAGCACCGCTAGGCTTGGAACAAGCAACCTTGCCACTTTTTATCAAAATCCAACACTTCTCAAGTTTTCATTCTCAGTTTAGATGTATTTGAACCTACAACAACCTGGTTAAGATGTCAATACGTTTTCATCATTCTTCATTACTTAAATTTGTCGGTTAGGCCACTTTAACTTAGACTAGTGAGCTACATTGTTGGAACATAAAATGGTGTGCTTTTGTTCAACGCATAAAAATGGTTTTGGTTATGCCTTAAAATAAACACCATCATTTTACTTTAATCTACTGATCAACATCTTTCACAAATGAAGCATGTATCATCTGAAAATCCACGGGCTGCATCATTATAAAACAACAAAATCATGCTCATCTCCACACAGCTCCTATCAACATGTTACTTGAGATGGCCCCGTCCTTCTTCACCTGGAAAAAAGAGCTACGTTCATCAAAAAAACGGGAAAAGCGCTAAGTTCGTCAGTTCAGAATGTTCAAATGACAAACCCGGAGCACAGAAAAACTGCATTTAAAAAGAGTCTCTCTTATTTGGTACACTTTTGTAATATCTTCACTTTTTTCCTGAAAGGATACTTCATTTTTTGAAAATCCTGTATTGAACTACTGTAATTGGTTAAGTTGTGCAGACCTGCAGACTTGAGATACATTCTGAAATTGGATAATTCGTAGGTGATCGGATAAGGGTGGAAGTAAACCACAAAAATAACAAAAAAGATAGGAGACTTCAACAAACACTGTTGGCATGATAGCAGAAGCCAGAACCACCGCACATAATCAGTGTACTGGCGAAACGTCATTTTCATTCTAAGCACCTTGATTTGTGTGCCTACTTCAAATCCCATTGTACGCCAAGTTGTAGCGTATCATGAGAGTTGCTATGAAACTGCGTGAAGAGATTAAACAATTTTTGTGTTCTCGTATTCCCATCCAAAACTTGCACATGCAAAACGTTTTCCCGGTAATTTTTAATCTAAAGTTGGGTGAAAATCGGATTAAATTCTTTCTTATAATTGGAATTTGAAAATCCGTTTTATGGAGAAGCGAATTCAGAGACTGATTTTTAGGAAAGCTGTGCGGTTGCTTACAAGTAATGTTTAACTCCAGGAGACAGTGCTTGCTTTCTTCACACTCTCATTTTTCGAGGTTTAGAACAAATTAATCTGCCTGAGTGAGTAAGTGTTCTGTAAACATTTGCCTAACGTCCGCTGGTGTCAAAATTAAAGACCCTTATTTTTTAAAGTTGCACATAAGTTTTTCAAAAAAAGGTCTGCTTATTTTTAGCACACGTTAAAACAATTTGGAGACTGCATTTCCTCATAACTTTGTCAGTGAAACATTAAGGACTAAACTTCTGATCTTATACATGTTCAGCAGCTTGTAAAAACCGTCTGTGAAGCTTTTTTCAAAGTGGCCAAAGGATACTGTTTGTACAAATGCGTAATCTTTAACATATTTTTCGCATCAGGAGCGTGTACAAAAAAATGACTTGTCTGTTCCTCAATAAACTAACCAGAAAATTCAATCGTCTAATCTAAAATAACGTCAATTGCAAAGAGCAAGCTTGAAAAAGCTTGCCAGGAAAAATTACTTGAAATCTGTGACATTTTCATGGTTTAGGAGTAAAACAGGTTTCTTGTGTAGGTTACACCACAGCCATCTGCTACCCTAGCATGAAAAAAGAAGGTATAAACCCTTCACTATACCGAGAAACGCATCAAACTGTGCCGCTGGCAGAATGAGTCGATTTGCTGGTTTGACGCCCTTTGCCTCTGGCGTAGCTTAGCTGCTTTATTTCCTAATAGTTGATATGCAAACAAGATAAAAACATAACTTTACGCATTTCCTCAAGTGCTCAGAAGTGTTATGATCTAATTTTGCCTTTAGGTTTTTATCTCTACTGATTAGACAGTACTCTAAAACAAGCTCTGCGCACGTTTTAAAATCCCTGAAGTTTTTAATAAACGAGTAGAAATAAACTGTTAAGTTGCAGAGCACTGCCGCTTCCGTAGTGATTAAACGCTTGTTGCTTCCAGATTCATTCTTGCATTTTGTGTGGAAGCGAAAGACTAAGCTACTGTAAAGTTCTGTTTCAGTTCTGTGTACAAAGTGATATTAAAGCCTTTTGTACTTTCGTGAAAAGAGATTTTTCATTTGTTTAGTTTTGTTACGAGTTTGTCACAGCTGATAAAAATATTTACGTTGCTGCAATTGCGTTTTCCCAAAATTTGCGGTCATTGTGTGTACCCGCAAAAAAACTTACGTAGGCGAGTCCAGCTCCTGGAAAAGAAAGCCTTCCCAGAAAGTTCTTGTTGGCGACGCGCACGAATATTTGCACCTTTAGCCTCGGGGTTGTTTTATTCTCACTACACTTTTTCTTTGCCGATGTACTTAAACCTGGCTGAAAACAAAACGTTCGTGGCCTTTCTTAGACATTTTGCAAAGTCAGTTGCATGTGGAGCAGTAGGTTCAATGCTTTGCTCGAAATACAAGATGTCGAAACTGTCAGGTTAATCTGCGTCAAGAACCTAACGTGAGAAGTGAATGAATGATTGCACCATGCATACTACAAACGGTTTTCAGCACCTCTGGCAGCGCGTTTAATTATTCATCTTTCTCCTGACAAAATTTTTTTTCAAGGGCACATCTCACTTTGTGGACGCTAACTTCTCAATAATTAACTTCAGACTACAGAGAGCATTAGACTTATAGCAACTAAAGTTACAACTTTTGCATGATTTTACAGAAGTGACGTGGTCTCCTATGGCTGTTTGCCACAATCTGTCATTAACAGCTTGATGATAAAAACATGCGTTTCAATGAATGCTGCACTGTGTTTGCACACTATACAATCCTGATGAGTCTTAGCTTGTAGAAATCAAATGATATTTCAAAAATTGTTTGGTTGTGATGCAAAAGTTTTGAAGTTTCACTTTTAAAATTAATAATTTAACTTCTGGCTATGGAGAAAATAGTTAATACTTTCTCGCAATGCGGTATAGCTAACTGGGAAATGACGTCACTGACATATTCATTGATTTCGTAGTTTAATAACCTTTAAAATGCCCAAACATCATTAGATTTTATCGAGTTTGCTAAAAATATTCTTTCCAGAACGCACCTGCAGTACTTCTATGTGCATGTTAATAGAACTTGGTTTCGTACACGGAATTTTTCAATAGAAGTATTGCTCAAAACACAGAAACCTGTATTTCTTGTAGCAAAGCGGTCGCAGTATGTCTGCTTTCTGTAATTCAGACTAAACTCGTTTGTTTTTGCCTTCATTATCAAGACCAACCCTTGCTGCAGATACTTTAGTTAGCTTTGATCAACAGTCATGTTGCTGCTTTGTACCTTACTTGGGTTGCTCGCGGCCAGCAATGCAGGAAGAATTTACATCTATCGGGATAACTTGGGAAACGTTATCCAGTCTTTCCAGTCTGTTGTTATACATTCCAACGGATTTCCGGAACCAGTTCAAAACCGTAGCGCATCAGGTATCGACTAAATGTTGCTGTCCTTGATGTTATGTAAAGTAACTTTCAAGTAAGTGCATAAAACGTGGTAACTGAATTTTAACGAATGACCGATGTTATGGCGTTAAAATTAGCATTTGGCAATTAGTTTTGAGACAGTCAGATTTTCATGGAATCTGTTTTCAAAGACATTTTATTAATTCCTAAAAGCGTAGGACGGTCACTACCAATGTTTCTTACTTTTTGAATAAGTTTTTGATCAATGTGTATTGCAGAATTTCTTTCAAAAATTTGATGAAGTATTATCATACGTATATCAACTTACTTTATAAAAGAATCCATGGCGATTCAAAATTTATTTTGCTTTGGTGAAGGCTGGCCGAAGGTCTATTTTTATGAAAGCACATATGGCTGGCCCCAGACAAGGCTAGTGCTTTTAAGAGCTTGTAAAAAATAATCACCGACGATAATTATAGCTAGTGGCGCAATATTTGCGGCAGTTATTTCTTGGAGGGCACAAAAGTTGAACTTCGAATAGAAAGAAAGCCAAAATTAAAACCTAAATTGCAACTCTGATACTTACACGTAACATCTCCATCTGAGTCCACACACAGATGATGCTTCTGAAGCAAATGTGTCTGAATGTGAAGAGTTTCTTCTGATGATCGAGAACAGCGTGGTCCAACTACTTTTGACCGACGGGCCATTAACCATTTTACAAAAATGCGACAACTCGTGGGCCACTCCCAAAAAAATGATGTATAGTATAAAACAACAGATTCACAACATTTAAAACCATAAAAGGGAAGATAAGTGAGCGTGTCACTGAAATTCTTACACAATAGCAAAATAGCAATTTATTACATATCTCTATCAGTGGAATGCCTGTGGTCGAGGCTTCTCTGACACTATCGTTCTTTTATCAATGTGTTAGTGGGGCAAGTTGGAGACTATCGTCCAGTATTTCGTCTGCCATTCGATTTCCGTTTTTAGATTTGACTTGCTTCATAGTGTAGAAAATGTACTCTCACACAGGTATGCGTTTCCAAACATCAAGTAAATTTTTAGTGCGAAATCTTTCAGGTTGGAAAATCTATCTTTGCTGACTAATTTCCAGAAGCTCTCTACAGTCTCTAACATCGTTAGTGCAGGCTACATTTTTATTAAAAGTTATTATGCTGCTTCTAACGAAAATTACCTATTGCAGGGATGGGCAATTAATTTGCCTCGAGTGCCACTTTGAGTAGGCTGCGTTTAGCGGCTAGATAGAGAGATTTATTTGGCGATATTGAGTTCATTGCGCCCGATGGACCATTCAAGACAACGAATGCCGGGACACCGAAAAAACAAAGAGGTTATCCAGCCAAGTGCCCCAGTGGAGAGCTTACCTTCTATTTTGACCGTTAAATTAAGAAATAAAACAAAATGGTACACAGAAAAGGTATTATTCATTGTTCTTGTGCAAATGCACTCTATCCAGCGAAAGCAATTCAGTAAGACAAACGTAACCTCACAAGCTTTCAAACAAAGATCAGATTTGACAATTTTTCCTGAATGCTTCCGCGGACCACTGAAAACGCTGTGGCGGTCCACATGCGGCCCGCGGGTCTGTATTTGGACCACATTAATCTAGAATGCTGTCCACAAATGTAGATTGCGACCATCCAAATAAACTATATTTTGATAGACTTAGAAAGGCAACCTTACTTGATTGATAAAAGAATTTTCGACCACCCATTGCAATTCTATTAGAGCAGGGGTGGGGAACCTATTTGCTATCACATCCGCAAAAATTGTGGTTTGTCCCTGGCGGGCCGCAAATAACATTTGCATTTATTCTGAAATCTTACCATTGTCCAACTATGAAGGATAGAGGCTTGTTATGGCATACTATCTAAGTACTTGCTTATCATGGAGATTCGCTTTGACGCGATTTTGCTTTCTTAATTGGCTGACGAAAATTCTGATGCGGGCCATATCAAATGTTCTCGCGGACCGAATTTGTCCCGCGGGTTACAGGTTCCACACCCTGTGTTAGAGATTAGCAGACTGTTCGTTTTAATTTATATTATATTTTTCGGCATGAAATATTTTCACTTAAAGCAAGGAGATTTCACTGATTCCTGGAATTAGCTTGGCAAATTTAATTACTTTAATTAAATTTGTTGTAAAGATGCGAGTGGTGAAGGTTTGAGAAAATGTAATGTATTTCAAGTGTTTTATTGGGAAATGCGCCTCATGTTTTGCATGGCAAGTTATCACCTGTTATGCTCAGCAAACAATCAATCGTATATGGTCGAGCACAACGTTTGAAGACTTCTAACATAACGATTCTTTGCAGTTGCTACAAACTACACATTTACGGAATGGTCTGGTTTTTCGACGTGCAGCAAAGTTTGCGGAGGAGGCAGGATGGAAAAAACAAGGCAGTGTTTGAACGACGAAGGTGAAACAGTTGCCATCACCAAATGCACCAAAGTGATGGTGCGCGGGCTCACGAGCCTGCAGCTGCTGCGAAGATATATTACAGGCCCCGGTTGGAAAACAGAGGTCGAGCAGAAGCTNTGCAACACGCAGAAGTGCAGTAAGTTGGCAAAAGCTACTTCAGATGATCAGTTCAAAACTCTGACAGTGCTGAGTCAATCGTATTGCCTTTTCAGAATCATTCGTTTTCTACACCTAGCAAAAGCAATGAAATTGCAAAACTCGATGCTTGCTTCACGCAACAACTCAAAGTGATTTTCGCCTGATTTAAAGTTAAAATTTAATAAAACAACTCAACTAAACGTAAAATGAAGATAAGTTTGTTGCTAATTATAAGCTATAAAATTATTGTTCTTTATCACGAATGATTTTGAGAAGCTGATTGAATTTTCAGAAATATTGTGTCTTCAATGAGGCTGAATACGTCATATAACTCATTTTAAACCTTTGGTGATTAACATGGGTACTCATCTCATTTAACAGCTCAGTATGATGAACACCTTTACTACCTGAGTGGCAGGAATTTAGTAATAAGAACACCATTAACAAATTAACAACCATCCCGACCTATCACGATTTTGCTGGAAAAATACGATTTTCATAGATTAGCTTCACGTGATTTACGCACGTCTATGGATGTTTTGCATCTTTGCATTTGCATCTGAAGAAAACTTTTGCATGAGCAAAGCAGCTTCAGGATTCCAGATGCGTGTTTTGCAGACACATCTGAGTGGAACGATTGGGGCGAATGCGACCAAGCTTGTGGTGGTGGAATCCAGTACGCTACACGCACCTGCTTGGACTCCGTTGATCCGAAAAAATGCGTTTTTCAGAGTCTCAGGAGACGGCCGTGCAGCGAATTCAACTGCTGTAAGAATGATGCGAATCGCCATGACAATTTTAATAGTGAATTGGTTGAATCAAAACTGTCAGATCGACTTTGTTCCAGCAGAAATGGACATAGCGAGTAATGCTATACCCTCTGTGAGAGTGCACTGTCTCCAAATCGTGTTATGACCTTAGCATCTGTTTCGCAAAGTCTCCACCAAAAAAATGAAATTCATTCTATTTGAAATACAGAATGTGGTCTCTTGCTTAAAATTGCATCGCATTTCTTTTTCCCAGAAAGTGGCTTTCTTATATTTTTCCAGGGTAGTTATTTGTAACTACCAGGTCTACGGACTTTGAGATGAAACTGGGAGTCCAGTTGCACAAATATCTTGAAGCAGTTAGCAACAAATAAAGGCCGCAAAAGCTCATTTGCCGCCATTGTTACAGATAAAGTGGAAGAATGGGGTGAATGGGGAGAATGTTCGAGAAATTGCAACGGTGGATGGAAAAAAAGGCACAGAAGCTGTGTCCCTAACTTGAACTCAACCAACTCAGAGTACAAGCGCTTGCTCGCTGTGAAGGAACAAATGGAGACGCGCAACGTGTAAGATTGATTGATTTCTGCATTTTTGCTAAAAATCATGCTGTTTCTAGATACTACCAGTCAGAATGTGATTTCAAGCTGCCCATAAAAGAGATTTACAACAGTGATGTTTTAACAGAACTGCATTCTCTTTGCGCAGTCGTCATCCTCTCTCCTCCACGCTTGTTGGCCTCTCACCATTCAGCCCTGATTACCATTACACCTCAGAGTATTTATCGGTATGTGGTGACAAGGGTGAATCTACAATCCGTTGCAATACTCAGATATGCCCAAGTAAGGAATAGCTTGCGTTTGGATGATAACATTGTTATTACTTTTACAAGGTCAAGTGCACAGTGGTGGTTTTCCAGTTTTATCACTTTACATAATGCGAGTGCAAAGCAAAACAACGTAAACCTAAGAATACAAGTATGATTTTAGATACATACAGAGCCAGACAATGAATTTAGGTTTGTTTGAATGAATTTAGCTCTTTATCTTTGACATATATCTCCAGCCCGGCTGACAGGAAAGATGTTCAAACCTGGAAGAGCCATACAAAAAGAAAGCAAGCAGTGAAAGGTATTGGGAAGGGTGCTGTACGTCAAACACTACCGCGCCAAAGGGTGCTTCAACCGTTGCAGTACTTTTACAAATTAGGGTAATCTTTGGCTCACGTGACCATGTCACAAATACAAACAACAACAGTTTTACACTAGAAGCAACAAAAAACAGCTAATATATGTTGATGACTTTGTCTTGCATGGCAATATTAAATGCTGTTTATAACTTAACCTTAAAACACATCGAAATGTAAAAAGTATGATTAGAGAAGCAACTTCAACGCAGAAAGAAAATCTCATTTCAACAATTTCCAGTATCGTCCAACAAGGATTCAGAAGCGATTCTATTTGAATAAAATAGAAAGATTCTGTTTTAATAAGGTTTAAGGACTGAGGATGCGTACTTTTACGTGAAGTCGATTTCCTATTAAATTTTTTTTCCGATTCATTCCTTGCTTACCCCTATTGTGGAAAGTACTTACTTGAAGCCATGCAGTGGATATGTGCAAGTTTGAATCATCGCATAAAGATAAAAGCAGAGCCCATGCACTCGGATGATTCCTCCAAAGGTAGCAGAAAACTTAGAGCTTTTAATTGGTGTATAGAAAAGAAAGAAAAAAAAAAAGTGTTTTTACCTGCATAAAAACCAGTTTTGAAGTTTTTTAAGTTGAAAATGAGTATATCATCAAATTGTAGATAAATACCATGTCATCACCTGAGGAACTTTCAGTGAGAGCTGTTGCGGATATTTCTAAAATCACATGTCTACAGGCAATATATCTATCACTTGCTCAGCTGCAAAAACACATATTTTCTGTATAAAATATCTGATTAATGAAGTTACTTGCAAAATGAAGGCAGTATTACTTGTTAAAGCTGATATTTGCTAAATTGCATCCTTATTTTTCCTTTAACTGTCGCATTTCGTTTATTCCTGATGATGGCTTACGCATAAGCCGAAACGTCGAATAAAACAATGTTTT
>JGI24158J21664_10003916_pt1 | contig 18963 bp, 11 predicted proteins | sample Ectturendosymbi3_FD_21664 | JGI IMG/M metagenome (IMG submission 21664)
CCCCCCCTTAGAAAAATCCTGGCTGCGCCCCTGAATTGAAGTAAAATGTGTTGCAGGCAAGGACAAGCCACCAGAAAGTTCTTTTCATAAGCGACCAACTTTCCTAAACCTGTTTTCCTACTCATGCACTTTTCGCTGTTGTTGCTCACAACTTTCGTTCACAACTTTCGTTCTCACAACTTTCGTGGTCGCGGATGTATCGTGGTCATGAATAGGGTTTACGCAGATAACAGAATGGCCCTCATTTTGTGCAGTGATAATTACAAACATGATAGGCTTTGTCAACTCGCTAGTCAAAAAATCGAGGCTACTGAGCGCAATTAATGCCAACTGTGCTCGGAATAATAAAGCAATGGAGCAGAAAAACATGTCTCATATCGTGGTTCGAATCGCTTCGGCATATTTTAAGTTATTTTAAATCATACAGGACTCGCGTCAGTGAGACCCGCCTTGTCAATCTTTTAATTACGGGATGTGAGATGCGTAACTCAACAGCTAGGGATTGGTTGCTGTTAAAGAAAAAGGGCGTATTTCACATACCGTTGATGAACCTTATCGCAAGCACTACGGTTAGAAACAATCGAAAAATAACAAGAAATTGCTGCGAAGCCATAAAAATTCAACAGGTCAATCGCCATGCCTGCCACACGTTTACATGTGCGCGTAATCTCTTCAGAAAAACCACCAGGTACAGTAAACAAAAAACGAAAAGGTATACATGCGACTAATACCACTAAAACTTTCGAACAAGGTTGTGAAACGGCGTCGGACAGCCTAAGCTGGTGTTGCTGAAAAAAGCAATAAAATTCCCCAGTCTTCCCTTGCACCAATGTCAAGGGCGAATGTTACAGGTTTTGTGGGGACGACCAAAACGTTCTTTCCAGTTGGGTTTCCTGCCGAGTTGTGTGTCGTTCCAAACCAGAGTCGTGTGTCGTAAGTTCTTTTTATTTCTAAACATGGTGGTGTCGACGAAATAAAAGCAAACAATCCACCCATACCCAGTGGTGAAGATTCTGTTGTCCCTAATGTGGAAGGAAACTGCGACAGTGCAAGCATCAGCGTTTGTTGCACCAACCCACGCTGAAATACTACGCAGGCAACTACGAAACGTCTCGCACCTTGCTCCATGATTTACAGACTTGAAAGAAAAAAAAACGGAAGGCGGTGGCGCAAAAATTCACACCAGCAAAGCAAAAATAATACGGAACGATTTCCAACAACAAATACCTCGGCGCAGGAAGTTGCAGTGCGTAACTGACGAAGCAGACTTGATCGCATAAAACAACACGTTTTTTTCGAGTTTGAAAAATAAATCAGATCGGTTTTCTTAACGGTTTGAATAATACCACCAAGCCTGCATAGCACGGATTGTGCGAGTGATTGCAAAAAAATGAAACTAGAAAACAACACGATTTGCTCCAAAAATTAACAAGAGACTCGAAACGACAGAAAACACAAACACGTCATGTTTTTCAACATCTAGCGGAAACAGCAGGCCCAGACAATGACTGAAAATTGCAGCGCACAAACCTGTGTTGAGGCAAAATATGTCGAAGAGCAATTTTGGGAACGAACACACGAGTCACAACAACATCCAAAAAGACGAACTTTTTCATTTTTACTTGTTCATTGCTTTTGGTAGCTTTCAACTTCCTTTGTAAAAAACATCGTTTAGTCGATTCGCAGTACTTGGAATGGTACAATCAACAACGGTTCAATCATCACCACCAATCGGCAATTACAATGACTGACGCTCACAAAATCACTCATCAAAGTTTGAACTAAGAGGTTTCACGCAGGCCTGCCATCAGTTGACTGTTCGTTTTGACCTACGCTGATCGCTTCCACAGAAAAGCAATTTTCATTTTCAGGAGATACAAAAGCACACAACGAAAACAACATTCTCCGCCCTGCTTCATCGCAACGCATTAACTTAAAAGTGCACAGCATCATGAAACAAACGCGTACTGGACGACACTTGGCGTGATTTGTCAATACGCTTTCGAACAATTGTAACTGTACAAGGACACCCAAAGGCAATACAGTTGTGTTATGAAATCTAGTAGCAGCGAGCACGCACTAAAGCTCGTGACAAGGCAGTCTCCGCACAGAACAGGAGGTACGGCCCGGACGCTGACGTTCAACTACAGCACAATGATCGAAAGGACATAACAAACTAATAATGAAGACGGAGCGAAAAATCAACACTACTTCGAAAGATCGCAGATTGCGGTTTCCTGAAGATAGAATTAGCAAGACAGAAAAACACAAAACGTTGCTGCGGCAACTTCGGCATGTGCCGATGACAGGTAGAACGTAACATCTACAGCAAAAGGAACATAAACGGACTTGCTTAGATTCTAAAGTCCACCCGGTTTCTGCGAGTTCCTCATGATCCAGGTCTACCTTGGAAGCAAAATTTTCTGCGTCAGTGGCCGCGGCTTGAGGCGTCACGAAGCGGTGCTGTAGTGGATCATATAGTAGTGGTAAACGTACGCAAGGATTGCTATGGGCTGCCCGAGTATCAGCGACAGCCACACAATCATGTTGCCATAGTGACCGGAAAATCTTTTCGTCACAGCCAGCGTGATGAAAGACAATGGGATCTGAAATAAGAAGCGCGTTACAATTTGATCAGAAATCGTTGCACATAGCTATGATGGCCGTTTCCGCCATGCAAAAAATTGTTTAAAACAATTACTGTCAAAACTGAGAAAAAAGATTAAATTTTTTATGATTTCAATTGACAAATTCTCTGAAACTGAAAAAAAAGTTTTTTAGAGAGAATTTTTAAAGCAAAGTTTTCATGACGAATTTTATTTTTCGTTACTGAGCCCAACTTTGTCAACGAACTGTTTCCAAGTGAAGATGGTGAAAAAGCCATGAAGTAAATTCATATTTTGCATGTTCGTTGTTTACTGCACAGTTTTTATCATTCTTGTACAGGTAAACAAGTTGAGCAATAAACAAATACAGTAGTTAAACAACTTTGCTTCAGACTTTCATTTGCAAGTTTTTTCTTTGAGCTCTTACCAGAGTCCATATGTCCTTAAGCTGGGGCTCAGCCCCGGACCCCACTGGGATCTTACAGCGTTTTCACCCAAACCACCTATCCCGCTTTTTTCCCTGTTTGATTGAAAAGAATTAAGTACAATTAAGTTTAGGCATTGCCAGCTTTATCTAACCTAAGTCTAAACCTGTTAACAACTATAAAATGGAAAGCGATTTTTTTACTCATGGCTTGAGTTATCCAGTGATACAACCACACATTTAAAGCCTATCTAATTATAGGAACAAATATGTTAATGCAAGTTAAAAACCCTGCAGAACTGTCCAACAAGGCCTGCTACAAACGTTTCTGCAAACGCGCATGATCTTTCATATTGCTTGTGTCTACTATTCCACTTTCCATCTAAGACATGTATCCACCGTATTTAGGCTAGTTTGACTGCAAGGTGGGAAATGCAAAACCACATTACGGAATGTTTCAAATCCTGGCATGCATTTTGTAATTTCTGCTTACCATAACAACAGCCATGATTTAAAATCGTCTTCAACTAGTAAAAATACATTGCTTCGTTGAGAGCATACAGTGACAAATGCCCTTAAAGAAACAAAGTTAGCGATGATTTGTCATATAAAATCTTCCTTGAAGAAGAACCTACAGCTGCATACGAATTTACAACACGGTTTATTCGCGAACTTCGATGGGAAGCACTTTGTTGGCCGAGTTGGGCTCAGTTAACGAAAAACATATTTCGTCATGAATTCTTTTCTTGAAATATTTTTTTAATGATTTTTTTTCAGTTACAAAGCGTTTGTCAATTGAATGTTTTTTCAAAAATAATAAAGCTTTTTGGAAGAAAAGTAGTTTTTCGCAAAAGATTTTAATAAAGCAAAAATTTACAAAATATATACATTGGCGCAAACAGGCCACCACACGTAAGTTCTAAGGCTTCCGTGAAACATAACTTGCAGGTAGATAATAGCCAGTTCGAGGAAAACGCTGCGTATCAACAACAGTGACCAGGCATCAGCAACGCCATGAACCGACAGCAATAAGCTCAACCGCACGATCATTTTCAGGCCGCCACTCATTTAAGCGATGCAGCCAAAACCAATATCAGTTTTGCACCCAGTCCCGTTTAATGCCGGTTTTGCGTCCACCCAACCCGGTAACCATTGCGTCTTCGATGATGGCTTGCCACTTAGGATGTGCTGTTGCTGAAGCTACGAATAAGGCTCATGTCAATTTCTAGTAATTGTTTTACTTTAGTTGGGACAGTGGCTTCCACAGCGAGCTTCATGAAAAGGATCCCGCACGACAATCAAACAAAGCCAAGTGATCTCACTACCTCAAAGGCTTCGGCACAACAATCAGGCCGGCACGTCACAATCTGAGGGATGACAAGCAGTGAATGTTGGAAGCAGACGACAGCCATGTAAACTGGAAGGCAATTTGTCATGGCAAGCTGGAAGTCCTTTTCATTACACAGTATTCTCAATCTTTCGAGTATATATTTGTGTGACTGGCAAAAAATACACGAATCAAATAACATGCAGTGCAGAACAAACGTGGAACCTTTTGCTCTGAATCGATCAGGTTTGTATATTTTCTAGAAGTTTTACCAGTGCCAAAACGAGCTGTTTGAAAATATTTAACTCTGATGACTACAACATGACACTGCCTCTGTGCCACTACCTTACAAACTGTCTACTAGATGAAATTATCGATTCTCTGAACAGCTTTGTTAGGCGTTTTCCAATGAGACCGTAACAATGAGCGGGAACCTCTCCACGCAGTCACTTCGTTTTACTTCAACCATTTACTCCAAGTGGAACAATTAAAGTTGCAAGTGACATTAGGCGAAAAGCAAACCAAACGATACACCATGAAAACATGTAAACAGACCAGAATGAACTGCATATGTCATTACAAGGATGGCGACATCCAGGCCCGTTGCCAGGATTTCGCAGTAGGAGGGAAAACCAAAAGGGGGACACATTTTTTAATACATTATTGGATGTACGTAGCAACTAGGGGCCAAACATGAATAGGGCACAGATTTTAAACGGGGGCCGGGCACCACTGCCCCCCCCGCTGGCGACATCCTGTTTTCAACCAAAGCGGCGTTATGCGGTTAGGAAGCAAGTTTATTGCGTCCCGAAGCGCGAGGCGAAATTCAAAAGTAAACGAACACAATGCACGTGTCGTCGTGGCAAGGATGTGTTTGCTGGCGGGCGCCATCTGCTGCATAAAAATAAACAAATCGCAGTCACCTGCATGAGCATGCCGAGAAAAGCCCACGTCCTGAAAAGGTGGAGAGGAATAGAAACAAGATACTGGAAAAAAAACGAGAAGTTAATCATCGCCAACACCAAACACTGTTTGCATAGCTTCGTGTGCGTGCGATCATCCACGGTGATAGTTTACAAGCGCTCATCATGTTCGGAAGTTATGACGTGGAGCTGGACTTCACTGTAACGCGGAGCACAAGGCTCCTGCGGTAGTGGTTCTTAATCTGGGGTAAATTTACCCCTGGGGTTAAATTTCATCTTCCAAGGGGGTATATTTACTGAACCATAAATTGCAGTCAATGCAAATTTTTATATATCAATCTGAACTGCGAAATTTACGAAATTAAGAAAGTGCGAAATTCTTATTTCGTATTTTCAATAAATGAGCACCATTGTGTGTATTGGAGGCAAATCTGGTAACCTTGTTCGATAAAAGGGTAAGAGATGTAAAAAAGGTTAAGAACCACTGTCCTACGGTCACACACATCAGAAGTGGTAGGGGTGCGATGGTTCATGAAAAACCAGCGAAATTAACCACAGAAAGCACTGTTTTGACCAGAAACGTTTCCTTACAAATCAAGACGCTAAACTCACACAGAACGTAACTTAGAAACTCTATTCTCCGGCAACAAATGCAACCGTTTTTTTATGAACCATGACAAAAATCCACATTCGAACCGCGGAATATCACGACCACAGGAAATGCTTCACACTGTTTTTACGAAACTTCTACTGCTATCCCTTTTCCGACTGTACACTGGGTTGTTTTCAACTTCAACACGACCTCGCCTGTTTGAAGTCGATGCACAAGTATGCCTGGAAAATTTATCTGTGAACGGTATTTTACAACCGATAAATGTCATCTTCAATTAACTTACAATGCGCAAGAAAAAGTCAAAAAAAAAACGCGATGGGAAAACGGTAGAGTAACTTGCGCCTCTTTTCCAATGACAGTGCACAGCAGATTACTACTTTACCACCTTGCCTATACCACAAAAAGACCTCCTGGAGTAATTCAGTATTTCAGTGAAAAAAAAGGTCGTGGTAAAGAATGCGACAGAGCACGGAGTTTGAGGGTTCTTAGCCGAAGATTCAGCGGTTACGTGGAATGTTACAAACAAAGCTATGTTTGGCTGCAAATCTCAACCTACGCTTTCACGCAACACTTCTCCGGTCTCCGAAGTTTGGGATCACATTAAAGCTTACCTCGTGAAAAAAAGCGGAGAGGCAGAAGACAAAAAACTGCGCGAAGAACTTGCTGCGGCCTGAGGCCAGCAGAGGTTTATAGATATGCCGCAGGCACCACTTGTGCACAGGGATGTTCCATGCTTTCCAGAAGTAATCGGTGGTTTCGGAGTTCCTGCAGGAAAGATGAACAGCAACAACTCACGTCCAACGAACATTAGATGTGCCAGAACAATAAGACAGGTTAAGTAATGTTGATCGGAAATTCACGGAATTGATTTGCATTGACCAGTCTGTCGCGACGAAAACAAAATTTTCGAAACTTAACTACAAAAGCTGAAGCTTTCTTTTTGAGCAAACTGCACGGACGGAATTCTGTCTTTCTTTAGTGCACTCCGTACAAGGCAAGGTAGCGACAAGTCCACCAATGGACGCAACTAATCCTGGCGTACTGTGCAGGAAGTTTTTACGCTAAGCTCGATGTATTTTTAACCAACGTCGTCACAGGAAGCGCGTTATACGCAATACCGATAATAAGGTTTGTGTCCACGCGCATTGCTTTCACAACACTTGCGTTTATCATGCAGTGTACTACTTTAGAAGTTGCTTGCACGAACGTGTATTGAGGGGCTTTCCAGCCGTCAACTCCGAAGTCCAGATGAGTACTTGATGTGTGAAAGCCGGAAAATGTTTTGCGCAATTTTGGCGCTTATTCATTAATCGTGCTTTCTAGAAACGCACGATATCGATCATCACTGAGCTGTCTCGCTACAGGGTCGTCAGGGGCATTAATAGGCGCACAGCGAATCCTTGAGGAAACTCCAATCACGCAGCAAGACAAGTACCATGGATCAGAAAATCAACTGGCAGAAAAATATTCTTGCGCAAAAACCAAACACTTCTAAAGGTGTGGGACTGCCGAACTTGACTCGAACGTTTTATTTGCTCTCTTCGGGTGGCTGGGTGAAGGAAACCACTGGCTGTTTGTTTGGTTCATTCTATATACTTCACGCTGTTATCGTTTTGGTCATTATCACCAAGAGGGCAAAGGCCACGACTCACAAGGTCGTAAGAAAAGACAACACATCACATCGGCCAAAGATACCTTTACGAGCATTTTCAACAGGAAAGCGGATTCACGTCTATTGCGTCATCGTCACATCACAATGCAACGACTTGGCAAAGCATTTCTGGCACGTACCACCAATCTCGGTAGAACTCTCTGTCGGCGAAACGCAAGACTTCCGCGATCACGTTCAAAATTGAATGAAAGAAGCAGTAAAAGAATATGAGCCAGATGAAGTGGTTCGGAACCTGCATTGAAACCGACAATGCATCCAGTGAAGTGCGTCGTAAAAAAACAATATATTATCGCAGGAGTTCACTTACAGCAAGCCTCAGCAGCCGTTCGATCATGTGGTAGCCTTGTTGTTTCTGTAAATGATGCGCAGCGAATTAAATTAAAATTTTTTTTGAAAAGGTTCCCATTCAGGAAGTAATTTTGTTTGTTGTGCGGACGCAAGACTTGCACTCACGTGAATAGGTTCGATGGACTTTCGGAGTACAGGCACAATCCACTGCTGAACCAAAGCCAGGCTGAGTTGGACCAAAAAGAGCTGCAAAAGCACGATCGGAAATAAACTGAAGCGGCTGCTTAAAACCACGATCGCATCAATAAAAGTAACTACGAGTTGTCGAACACGGAGCATTGAGCACGAGGAAAAAATACGCTGGAGAATCAACAACTGTGTTACTTTTTAAACTACACACGATCCCGTTGAGACATTATTTAGAAAATGTACAAAAAGTGCTTTTTTAAGAAAAACTACTGCCAAGAACAACGAGCCATTTCACTATTTCGCATGGGACAACAAGATGTTGTTGCCACAATAAGGCCCAACGCGACTGCAACGAGCTTTTATGAGCCGAACTGAGAGACGTGAGTCCATATGATCATCGGCAAAACACTGTCAACAAATGCATTTCAACCATTAACTCGCAATGATCGTTGCAACGTTTAACAGCAGAAATAAATTCAGTGTAACAGAGCCTAACCCACATACCGTTTCAACGACACGTCTCACGAGATACGCCTTGTTGATGGTTTTGTTTCTTGGATATTGAGTTTCGTAGCAAAGAGTGGGTGCAAAAACGAAGTAGTATATGTTTTTGTAACTCAGATTGTACGGGTATTTCACCTGAAAGTGTAAGATCACTGCGTAACTTGTTGGGCATGCCAAACCCGGCAGAACCAACAAGAAACGACATAATTCACAATACCCTGCCCTTCGGTTGAGATTTAGTCAATGTACACGCTCTGTAAAACATTTACTGAACAGTGTATGTTAATGATTCCTTCTGTATTTACTTGGTAGGCAACGTATAACTCTTCCATTAGACTACATGAAAAACAATTTTTTTTCATACGATAAATACTATTTAAGGGATAAAAACGTGAAACAAGCAACCCCAACTGAACGTATTAGTGATCGTTTTCATACAGACGTGAATTGCGATTATCAGATTGTAAGTAAAATTGACAGGTCTGCAAGTATCACCTGGATCTCTTCATTCGCATAGGATTTCAAAGCGGAGCTTGGCATGGACACTGCGAACAGATAGAAACGGATTCGATAAAAGTTTTCTAACAAAGGTGATCCAATCAAAAGGCTTTTAACTCTATCATACAAGAACGCAGCTTAGCCCAATAATAGCAGCGTATGGTTAACGAAACTAAACTGTATCGTAGTTTACTTGTTCGCTGAAGCCTTCGCTTGCTTTGCGCCGCTTTCACATATTCTTCCCGGTACCAACCATTGGTTTGCGCATACGACCACAGCTTGAGAAACAAGATCACGTAGATTCCACATGACATAAGTGATCCGACTGCACGTGACAAAAATAAAATACCTGCTGTCGTTTGCACAAAAAGCTGAGACGCCACTGACGAAATGACAGCCAGCCTGTTTTACCCTTCACGCAAATTACGATAGCTCTCGTGCGCATGGCCATTACACACGACATCAGGAAGTATTTTGTTTACCGACCGGTACTTATCCGCATACACAGCTCCTGTGACGCGCCAAACGCATTACAGATACGACATGTAAAACATGATTACTCCGCGAGAGGGTGCAATCAAAGCGTAGCAAAGCCGCACGTCAATCTAGCTCATGCACTGGTCGATTTCATAATACAGAATTTTCATTGGCATTCAAGTAAACACCCACCTGGATCAGGAGCTAATTGCAGGATTCTTAGTGGAGGCAGTATGATCAACGTGAACAGATTCACTACGTTGAGGTATTTGCACGTTCGCGGCGTGATGTATTCCTGAAAACGTTTGCTTCACTCAAATGTTTCATTGCAGTAAAATCACCTTACGTCGTAGTTTTTACAAAAAAAAAACAGAAGTAACGTAAGCTGACCTGTCAAGCCATAAAACTTTATTCAAATCAAATACCGTTTACTATTCCACAGCTTTTATTTTTTTACTTCGTTGCTCGCGGTAATTTTTTTAATTAAATTCAACAACCGAAACAATTGAAGTCAACCAAGGACATTGTTTCATTAGTATGCTTTTGGCGGCATTGTCAGAGAAACTTTCAACGTTGAATTGCTTTTGTGTCGTAACGTTAACTAGCAGTTCAACATAATGAAAAAAAGCTGGTCACAACACACTGAAACTTATTAAAAAAAGTAAAGAATGCTTTAGCGGCACCAACCTTTAACTGCAGCTTCTGTATTTCAAGAGAGAAAACAATGAAAAGGTTTGAACCTGCAAAAGAAACGATATTGAGATGGAAAAAAGCAGAACCCTTGTATCCAAGAAGCTAATTGCACATCAAGGAAGCAGCTTTGAAGTCATGACCCTTCGTTTCCATACACACCAAAATAAAGTTTAGTAGTCATCTCGATTATGCATTTAATCGAAACTTTTGGTAGAGCATTAAATAGCCACGATTGCGACAGTCTCTTCTATTTATTCAGGATTTAATTACGTATTTTTAGCTAGTCAGTACCCAATGGTAGATTTTTTCACTCGTTTCAAACCTAAGAAAGTCAGTGCCAACACTAAAAGCCTCGGGTTGCGACCTATCCGCGACGTTTTGAGATAACTACCCATTTTCTCCACTTTGACCTGCTTCTTTGTCGATAATTTCATTTTACCTTTCGTGTGTCTATTCTGCTTTTGATACCTGGTATTTAAAGGAAGAGGATAAAACTGGTGATTCCATGTACATAACAGTTATTTTCTTAAAATCTAACATTGGATCACATAACAATCAATGGTTTTTAGACATCGAAATGACGTGACCTTGGCCAATAATAAATTTCACCGAAAAAAATTCGCTAAATAGGAAATAGTGCACGAGGAAATTGCGTTCAAATTAAAAATTTGATGAGCATTTCTTAAGTAACTTTCACAAACTTTTGTGCGGCGTGAATATATTCAACGCTAGTACAAATCGGCACATTTCCTTATTTTCTACTATTTTCAAAAACTGGATGTAGACGGAAAGCTACGGTATGACGAGGGTATCATTGCAACTTGCTGTGGCTGCTTGCAGCTATCTCCTCAGAATACCTTCACTGCCTTCTGCGCAAACTTACCAAATACGAGCAGTAAATTCGGCCACTGATAAGGACTATGCAATACTGCTGCAGCCCACTGAAATGGATCCACAAGAATACCATACCTGCAACGAAATCAATAAAACTGTTTTTAGACCAAGTTCTAAACATACTATTGAGCTCAGAATGTTTGTTTGTTTGTACTGGTGCCCGTCTAGGAGCAGGGATGGCCAGAACCTGGTCTAGCAGAAGTGCTGCCCCAACGCTTCATAGTTTGATGAAAGCATAACAGCATGGAGTATGTCAACATGCATGTACGTGGAAAAGACAGGCAGCACTAACAACATTAAAAACGGAAAAAAAACACTGGAATCAACTGACCTACGGACACAGAGAGTTTATTGGCGCAAACGTTAAAGAATTTCGTGCAAATTAAAGTTAAGGCGCTGGGACACCGACAAAAACATGTTAAACAGGTTGTCTCGTCGGGCGCCCCTCTAAAAGTTTCATAAATTTCTATCGTGGTTTAAAGTTGATGGCCGAATTATTGCGAATGTAATAAGGTTATAGTTTTGAAGAGGTTGCAGTCTGCTGGATGATCAACACAGTTGCGCAGGAGTGTTGGGTCGCAACCGGTATCTATCGTGGTTTGCTCAGTTCCGCAAGGAGCTGAGCATGGCAGAGAAAGTATAAGCCCAGCTCAAATGAAACTCTGCCCGGGTTTCCACAACCCTTTCGCATCCAAGCAGACAATTGTTGCTCTGTGGCAGTTCGTAGTTTTGTGCCAAGAAGACAAACGAAGTAACCCCATACCCGTAAACAACACTGGTTATGGACGGAAGTTTTTAAAAAAACATGAAAGGGAACACTGCACAGGGTTGATCAGGCTGCTGGAAATAGCTTTGGCTTTCCGGAAATAGCTTTGGCAAATAGATTTGGAATTGCTGCAGGGAGCACGTAACTCATTACGTAGTGTATGTGAAAAAATAAGATACTTTATACTTCCAGTCAGTGTTGTTATCACATTAATCCACCTGATTTCCATAGTACGCCCAACTCCAATCAGCGCTTCTGGGCTAAGTTAAGCTGAGCCTGTAACCTACATGAACAAAATTGCTACCAACACTTAACTGAGAAACTATATTGTAACAAAAGCGGAAAAAAGTACAAAAAAAATAATTTACTTACAAACTAGCAACTACCGACAGATGTTAAAACAGTTTGAAAACACCTAGTATAAGACGCATTCTAAAAGACATCTTAAACATGGATACCAGAAAACTCAAATGGTGAAGGTGACTGCCAATGTACACGAAACTGCGCACAAACATTACAACAAGTCGTCCAACCATTACCGGCCGCAGGTCACCACTCCAGAGAAATTAAAACCAGTGTAAAGAAATCAACAAAATTTAGGCTGAACAAGGGATTTCTGTACATACAGTCTACAGTGTTTTATCGTAATAAGCAGTGTTTCGTAAACAACTGCCAGGCCCAATGCAGTTGCACCTTCTACCGATGATGAAAACAATATCAAGTCCCAACACCCTGGTGGGAAATCGATAATTAAGTCAAAACTAAACAAGGGTGCTGGTCTTTCACGCTCAAAACACCTACATCACGCGCTTCACGGTTGGAGGTGTTACGAGAGAATTTGATAAGTTGAAAACTCTGTGACGACATCATAAATGTAATACAAAGGACTAACTTTTTTAGAACCGGGAATACGCGCACTTTAGGTAATGGTATTGAAACTGTGGTATATTGGCCATGGCAGTTTGAGTGTCTTGAATTGGAACAAGGTGTCTCATTGCTGCAATATTTTCGTGAAAATTATCGTTTCGTAACGGAAAAAAGGATGAGTTTTTTTGCAGTTCATTATTAAACAAAAGCTTTGCTGCGAAATTTTTCGATTAATAATTAAGTGAAGTAAAGAAAAACCTCAGCATTTTTTCCGGCACCTAAAATTTTCACTATTCGTCTCCGCCACTCCCTTTCGCAAACCAACTTTATCCTGTTACCTGCCGTCGGTCAGGCTTTCTGGGCCAAGCTCTTGGCCGGGACACCAAACCCCGAAAAACTTAAGTTCACCTTAGTCAGCGCTAGCTTTCTGACATGCAGAGTTAATTGTTGTTGTAATTGAGCAGGCACATTTATTGCGTGGCAGCTTCCCATGAATTCATTAGGACTCCAATTACTTTTTTATAGATACCGTACTCACTAGCAAAATTGGTTTCAAAATGTTCAGTCACGATTTATTGATGCACGCGAAAAAGAAGGGAACTGCCCTCTGGCTCTGAAGAATTATACTGACAAAGCTAAGTTAAAGAAAAAGCTTTGAAGACTATAATGAACTAGAGCAGGGCTTCTCAAACTTTTTTGTTCTGCGACCTATTTCAAAAAGTTTTTTATGCGACCTCTCCGGTGGTGTTGCGTTGATTGTGTGATTCACCGCGAACGGGATGTGCGTGAAGAACAACACCATACATATATGTGGCGCGAACAAGCACTAATAGAGTGATCATGGCATGTGAACTCTATTGTTGCTTGCTGCCACAGTGCGAAGCTTTGCGCATATGCCGCTCGAGATTTCCGATCGCAACACGACCCCTTAACGGATAGCCTAGAGCCCTAGATGTTAATGATACGTGTAAACGTCCAATTACAAATAACAAGACTCATGAGGCATTTATGTCTATGGCAAAATCATAAAAATGCACACAATCCACGAATGTAACTATACAGTAATAAAACTACCACGCAATGGAAACAGCAGGCCGAAGGCGAAAAAATTAACACAAAACAATTCAGTATATAGAAGTTAAAGCACAACTAAGGCGAAGGATGCACTTGATGATCTTTACACAGATCATCCATTCGTGGCCTCCTGAAATTTCAATTGTGTATCATATGCAGAACCAGGGTCGGGCCTAGGGGTCTATACCTCCCTAAATTTCTAGCATATCTTGTTGTTTTGTGCTTTGAGAGGTGGTGACCCAAACCGCCTGTTGCTCGCTTAAAATCAAAATATTTGGCCCCTGCTAAAATTTTGGGCTGGCTACGCTACTGTTGTGTATGTTTTGTGGATCCAACTTTTCCTGAATCAAAGACCAAAGTACTTCTGAAACTGTACTGTATGTGAAGCTTTTAACTTTAGTCTAAAACTCTCAAAGCAGTGAGTTCCAAACACAAGCATGCCTTCGTGTCGGAATGAATGCAGTAGAGTCATTATTGGCCAGTACGTTAAAACAATCATGACGTAACAACGCATAACATGTTGTATTTGGTTGATTATTATCATTTGATAGCTCAGGCCGATATCCTATAAACATCTGACAGCATGAACCACGTTAATGCCTCTAAAAATGCAGTAAAAATAGATGTCACTGTAATCCTACTTTTAATTTTCTTGTGAAGTTTGCAAAAACTTTTGCATGTGATTTATCCAGCCAATTTGTTTCGCGACCCCATTTGGGGTTGCGACCCATAGTTTGAGAAGCCCTGAACTAGAGTAGAGATGGCAGACACTCCTGAAGTTAAAAATTTGTATCCTATACACCAGCGGTCACCAACATGGTGCCCGCGGGCGCCAGGTCGCCCGCACGGACCACGTAGGTCGCCCGCGGGCTTGTTCTGACAATAGCATAACGTGATCAGTGCCTTCGCATTGAATATCTTTAATTTTTTATTATCGATAGCATAATTGAAAACAAATTGAGTAAAATTTTATTTCAGAAGTGTGTATCAAACTGGTAGCCCTCCGCATGAACCTGTACCAAGAAGTAGCTCTCAGTATCGAACGCTTGGTGACCCCTGCTCTACACGATCCTCCTTAAAACATTTTATGTGGGTCAGAAACTTTCTCTGTATTCACCGGTACAGAAATCTGCAATGAAGTAATTTATTATCGGAATGCAGAGCACTGAAAAATATGTTCTGGTAATTAAGCATTGATAAAACAGTCATACTTTAACGGTGCATTACTGTTCATTATTAATTCGTTTAGTTGAAAGAGAACTACTTTTCTCACTGTCAACCAACACTATGAAAAGCAGGTAAAAACAAACCATGAAACTAAATTAGAAAGATAGAGCAACTTACTTCATAAGATTTTCAAGGAAAACTCTTGCATTTGACACAGCCTACACAAACAAAAAAACAAATACGTTGAAAGCTGCCCTTTGCAAGTCTTTAGAAATACTTATAATAGTGCATATTACTGACATTTGAAAACGTTAATGAGAACAACGACAAAGCAATGCAACAAACTTCACTGCGCAGTGACTTACCAAAAGAACAACACACAAATTCAAAAAACCCCGATAATCATCGAAACCACTTTCAGAGCTGAAGAGAGATTTGCGAGGACTATGACACCTACGAAAAACAACAAATGGTGCTTTTAAGCTTTGCAGCAACAGGATAAAGTTTCACAGAATTGATCATTTTCTGTTTCATTGATTTGCAAAAAATGTTCAATATGATAATGACACTACACAACAATTGCTGATTGCAAATTTTGAAATCAGAAACGCATGCAAGCTATCTAAACATGTGTAATAGTTTGCACACTGACTTTTTTCAAGCATATCTATTTCAGTGGCGTAAAGGTTGTGGTCCAAACGATAGAGCACTTGGCTTGTTGCTTACTCATGTAATGAAACATTACAGCTGAGAGTGCTCAGTTCGCAATTTTGAACATTATTCGTATCATATTCTGAAAACTCACTTTCTTGTCCCATACAGCGGAATTTCTTGAACCTTTTCATTCTTTTGTTCGTGCTTATGATTTTGACCATTTGCTAAAGCCAGATCATCACTACATCTTTTTAATTGGTTTTTTCTTTTTCTTAATCCTGATTGACTTGCAGCAGACATTGCTAATTCTGCATAAAATAAAAATCTATTTATCTGATATAAACACAAACGACCGCAATTTTGCTTTCAATAAAATTGTAGACAATGTGTTTCAAGTGGCATGGCGTTCTGGAAGGTCACTGAAAGATTGGCAAACTAATCATCCTCGTACACAAGGGGAACGGAAAGCAATGCAACAACTATCGATAAAAACATATACCAAGTGCTTTGAAAAAAGATGCCATGAAAAAATTGAACCTATGGTGGAGGATGCGCAGTTCGGTTTTCGTCCTGAACGTAGCAGTACATCCCAAATTTTCACTCCCAAGAAATTTTTGTGAAATCTTTGAAGTGTGCACGAGATGTCTTACGCTTGTTTTGTCGACCTCGAAAAAGCATACGACCGGTCCCTTGTGAAAAGCTTTGGGCAGTTTTGCGGAAGTACGGTGTTAACGGCGGCCTGTTACTGGTCGTCAAATCACTGTATTCCTGCTCGGTTTGTGTCCGTGTCGGCGGAGTTAAATCACATCCGTTCACAGTGGGTGTTGAACTTAAGGATGTGTACTTTAAACCACTCCTCTTCATAGTCGTTAAATGAATTGGATAGACAGTCACAGCCGAGTCTACGAGGGTGTCACTGCTAGAAGCTGCAGGATCAGCCGTTTGCATTTTGCGGACGATTTGTTACTGCTAGCATCCTTTGAAGAGGTTCTGCAATGAACATGCGCTGTATCGGTTTTCAGCTGCATGCGATCAAGCGGGAATAACAATTAGCGAAAAAAGACCAAGTTATTGTGTTTCTCCAGAAATCCAGGTCAGTGTGTCTTAAAAATAAGCAATAATACACTGCAGCAGGTGGAGAATTTAAATACATAGTGTAATAGTCACGAAGGATGGAAGGCACAAGTATCACGTGAGTTTTATCGTTCCGTGGTCACAAGACGGGAGTTTTCAAACACCGTAGAGCTGTCAGTTTTTATATCCGTCTTTGTTCCGATCCTCTCCTACATAGTCATGAATCTTTGGTAATGACCAAAAGAGTGCTATCTCAAGCCTAAGCGGCAGAGATGAGATTTTTGAGAAAAATTTGCAGCAGACACTTCGCTACAAACTGCGCGACTGTGAAACCAGCAGCCTTGAATGTACAGCCACTTCTCCGAACAGCGAGATGCCAGCTACAACGCTTCGGCCACGTGACCAGAATGCCCCAGGAAAGATTGGCAGAGCAAGTCTTGCTGACTGCACACACAGCAAAGCGGCCCAGAGAAGGGCCGAGCATCACGTGGTGTGATTACATCTCCGATCTGACTTAGTCCCGTCGTGGAGTGGAGCCAGTGGAGTTAAAGGTTGTGGGAATCCGTGAGGTTTGAGACGTCGTGGCGCTGCTGCCCCGCGACCCTCTCGAGAAGGAAAAGCGGATATGAAAATGAATAAAATTGTAGATACACGATTGTACAACCTTTGCTAATAAACACACTACCTTAAACATCAAACAATGCTTAGGGCCTTAAATGTTGCAAAACAAAAAAGCTTAATTTTCAAAATTGAGTGCAGTCAGTGGTCCACACTTCATACAAACACATGAGTAAAATATTTACGAGTGAAAACTTAACAAGCTTTTGGAACCTACATGGTAGGTTCAGACAGTAACAGTTAAATTTGGTGTATATTTCTAGGGTGTGTTATAGCAGTGATGGGCATGCCTTAGCTAGCCAAGCCCACTCCAATTGCCCTTTAACCCTTCCTGGAAATGGATCTACGTACAAAGTGACAGAAAACTAATTTGTAATGAAAGGCATTTTAAATCAAATACAGTAGATGCCGCTTGATAAACCCAACTTGGATACAACCGGTTCAATAAGCAAAGGTTTTGTTAACCAACGCACCTAGGTAAACTGCCAATCTATAAACCTGAATGGTAAAAAGGCCATTAATCATTTTATAATTTAACAACTCCTTTTCAGTTGTTTTCCTATCTTGTCCAGATCTTTTCATTGTGCGGTGTATACTAGAACACATACCTTGGGTGCAACGACTGAACTTCTGACTCAGGATTGTGGAGGATCTAGCTAGAGCTAAACGAAGCTACGCAAATGGTGAAACGCTTGAGAACAGTCCGTCAGAAGCCTTTGTTCTTTGTACGTTTACAAATAGCAGGGCCCGGTGCAGTTGCGCAGCCAGCCCCAAAATTTGGGGGGGCCAAAGTGCTTGATTTTAGGCGAATAACACTATTTTGCTTAGAAAAACGCCTCTCAAAGCACAATATGACTATTTTCTAAAAATTTGGGTAGGGCCATGGCCCCTTTTGCCCCCCTGGCTACGCCTATGGCCCGGCGTAGGTAGTTCGAGGCCCCGCGGTAAGCGGAACTCATGAGGCCCTTATTATGCCATTAATCCTCCAAACACCTATTTCTGATTTTCACCAAATTAACAAAATAAAAACAAACCAGCTTGTAACCGTGTACTGTATTGCGTCAAAAAAACGCAGATGCAGAATCGGATAAAACTCTTGTTAAAAGAACCAGCTGTATAGTTTTCGCGGAAATTCACGCTCTCTATCAGCACTTATTGGCACGTGCTTTCAGTCTGTGAAATGTTTTGAACATTAATATATGCAACATAGGTGGTACAGCTAGGTGTGGAAATTGCTCATTCTGCATTTCTTTGAGGCAAAGTCTCGGATCAAGTCACGTAAGTCTACGACCTTGGTGGTTCTCAAATGGTATCAACAAGTTAAACTTGTTAGTCTTCCTTGTGTTATTGTTGTTCATCTGAACCAGATTTTGAAAAAGAAAAAACGTATTTAAAAAATCGTTTTTGAAAAGAAAAAACTATAAAAAAGGTCGTAGTTGAGGTTATCTGCATTGGCGTTTATTTGGCTTCAATTAGGAAGAGTTCCAACGTGGGCACTTCTGTTAGTATTAGTGTTTCTTCGGTAGCAGTTGGTTCTGAACGGTCTGATCCCGCGCGAAAGCCAGAAGTTGATGACATAAAAGATTTGTTGGTTTGTACGTCTTTCTTAATTGCACTTTCTTACGCTCTTCTTTT
>JGI24158J21664_10003917_pt1 | contig 18961 bp, 10 predicted proteins | sample Ectturendosymbi3_FD_21664 | JGI IMG/M metagenome (IMG submission 21664)
TGCCCTATCAATTTCGAAGGTTTCGTATACTTAGCACTGAGAGCCTTTATACCATTGCAATGCGCTTCTTCCTGAATGTTGACTACAATTCCACAACAACAGACTGTTGGTAGGCTATCTTAGTCAACAACTGGTTTAAAGCTAGAATAAATTATTTATTTGTGATATGTTGGAAGGCTTTGGCTCTAAATGCTGTATGAACTTCGAAGGTTTCCCCAGCATCAGCAAAGAAAACAACGTTGCACAAAACACACTATGGCTCCACTGTGTTTTTCCAACTATGGAGGTAAAACCAAATTTGAAATACTCTTCAAAATACTTGCGTTTCTTGTCCACGGCAACAGTAGAAATGGAAATATCATAATACTTTGGAAGCAGAATATGTTTCTACCTGAGTGCTGGCTGCAATTTCACAATAATAAGCTGCTGGTATCAAAGACTACAACTGTTTTAGAACAAGAACGACCAAATGCGTCAGTTGACACAAGATATATACCGCTTGTGGTTTACTTCACCTCGGATTTCGATAAAAGACATGCAAGATTGTAGATGATAAACAACAGTAACAGATTGGACTCAACAACGGTGGATGGCGATGGAGAGACGTATCTGCTCTTGAGGTTGCGACTTCGGATGCATACATTGCCAATCAGATTTTGCAACATATTGTGATATTTGAACTGGTATCTCCAGTACTATAAATTGCACTTAATAAATAACGGTATGCGCAACAAACAGTCTCCTTTGAGAAGCAAATTCATTGCGACGACCAGATTTTGCGGTTCGAACTTAAGTTTTAAGACAAACACGACAAGTTAAACATATCGTTACATTGAAACCTTTGGGCACCCTAAAAAGACTCCGCGACCTCAGGTTGAGAAATGCTGCACTAATAGAAATAGAAGGAAGTCTCGGTTCAAGTTAGCCTGAACACTAACATTTACTGTGATAAGTTCGAGGAAATTTCAAACTTGATGATTTTCCTGAATGCTTCCGCGGGCCACTGAAAACGCTGTGGCGGGCCACATATGACCCGCGGGCCGCTAATTGCCCACCCCTGGGCTAGAGTAAAACTTGAGCAACGTGCCAAACGACACCTGGTTTAAAGTTGCCGTCAAGTCCTCCCAGGGCCGTTAACCAGCTTGAGACACCAGGGGAAACGAAGATTTTTCTGAGAGGAGCCCATATTTTTTAAACTACGTCCAATAGTTTTAAACTATGTCCAAAACATATTTTCAGAGAGGGGGGAAAAATTTCCCCCCTGCGCTCCCCTAATTATGTGCCTAAGTTCTCCTGAGCAAACCTTAGAATATGTGACATAGGTGTAGGAACAGGCATAGTTTTGGAGGTGTGAACAGTCTCGCACCAACTTGGGACACCAGGGGTGGTGAAGTGTTTTATGAGAGGGCCCAAATTTTTTAAACTATGTCCAGTAGTTTTAAACTATGTGCAACATATTTTTCCAAGGGTGAGAAAAAGTTTCCAGGGGGGATAGGCCCTCCTGCGACCTCCTATTTAGGGGTCTGAGTGTGAAGTATTTTTGTCCGAATCTCCCCAAACTTGCCCGACAAGTTTTTGTGCGGCAATCGTTTTTTGGAGGTCACACAAAAAATGTTTTTCTTTGGAGAAGAAACGTCAAATTCAGACGTTTTTACTCAGTCAGTCTCATTTATCACACAAATAGAACAAATGTGTCAAAGCATCTGTGCCGAAATCTTTAGGGGTTTTGCCCAAATTTTCAGGGATTGTCGACACATCAAATCTTTTGGGGATGTGCTTTCACCCCAGATCCTACGCCACTGCTCCGTGACAAAACGTATTGCTAACAAATTACGAAAGTCTGTGTAAACCAGCGTGTTAAAATCATAATATATAAATTTTGAACTGCACAAAATCAGCTGCATGGAAGCTCAGCGCACTGACAAAATTCTTGAGTGAATGAATGACAAGTTTAGCATGGTAGGCAGATTCCTCGAATACCCCACTTTTCTTCAAGTTTGACATTTTTTGTTTTTGTCATTTTTATAGTCCTTCGCAATAATTTTCCTTCTCTACAAGTCTTTCTAAGTCGCTGCATTGTCGTTTTTGAAAGAACGCGAAGCCGCCACGATGACATTGCAGTATTGCGATGTCTAATATAAAATCTCTGAAGCTTACCAGAGGGCGTGCTTGCTGCCTTCAAGAAACGCATAACTTTAACGTAACAAACCGCTGTGAATATAGCCTGCTATGTGAGCTATTAGTATTAATGAGCATTAGTGGTAAGTATTCATAACTATGAACGTCAACTGAAAGCATAAATATAGAAGCAATGGCAGAGCGCCGACTCAACAAGTCGCTCATCGAACTCTCTTCTCATATTTTCCTATGCAGCTTTCTGCTGCTGTTCCAAGAAGCTAGTGACATAAAAATATTTATTTTTGCGGGAACCAACAGCGAACCATAGCTGTACAACTGTCCATATCAGATGCAGATGTGAACCTGTTAGTCGCCTTTTAGTGTTCAGCAGTTGGATAAAATATCATTCACGGTCCCGGGGACAACTGTCTTTTGAGGGAAATGCAAACCCGATCCCTTAGTATTGATACATGCACTTTGCCACAGGCTTGTCATACATATTATCGACATATTTTTGTGATGCATCTTATCGACTTATTTTTCTACCATGTAAAAATCTGTATCTGTCGCAAGCAACCCTTTCTCAGCAAACCATTAGCCACTGTGATGTCAAATAGAATAGGAAATTTACCTAAGAAGTGAACATCCTGAGTCCTTACTCAAATAGAAATATAAATATTTGTTGACTTTACCTGCCCTCACCTGACAACGGACTTTCGGAAACATATGCATGTGTTGACGAGGTATCAAGAATTACAACAAATATAAACCCTGGTTTATGAACTAACCAGCAGGGGCGTATTGGGGCGGGAACGGGTGGTAATGGCGTTCCCGCACCTTTTTTCACGTTTTGCTTTAAAGTGAGTTGGAAGCTTTTTTAACATCGTTATTTTTTTGGATTCGTTCCTTCCGACACCATTTATGTTAGCACCACATCCGTGGAATTAAATATTAGAAAAAAAGGATCTAAAGCAATAAAAATCGGTTGGTACAGACAGAAGAAAACAACATAGGAATGTGATTAATTGGTCAAAAAACAATGTTTTCGTGCCACTTTGGAACAACACTCTTTGTTTGAAAAAACAAATGAAAAAATAGAACTGACGGTTTTGTCACAGCACAAACCAATATTTTACTATTCAAAAGTTAAGAACTCTCACAAAGAGGTTTTGATGAAGGTGCTTTATCAGTTACAGTCATTTGAAAAACTACTTTAAATAATTTCCACTACAGTCCTTTTTTGGTACACCTGCGCAAACAACTAGTAATGACTACCTGATCAAATCATGATTTTCTATGACCTGACTCGAGTCAAGATTTGCAAATATAATGTTTTGACTCTACACGACTCACATATTTTATGAGAAAATCGATTTTAAATTTTACAAAAGCCTCGACTCAATCCGCGAGTCGGATTCAATTTTCCCCGATTCAAACCGAGTCACACATTTTAACTTCCTGGAGTCTTAGTTTTTAATCATTTGAAACTCTACTTTAAAAAAGTACTTGAGTTGCTCACTAAGCAATAGTTTATTTCGTGGTTAGCTATATATACTTGATTTTTTGTTCATACTTGCTCAGGGATGCCGGAGTAGCGGTAGGGCAGGGGGGCAGTAAAAGAATTGAGGGCAATAGAAACGTTTAAAAAACAAAAAAATCGTTACGAATGTGATTGTTTTTTTTTTCCAGTATAGTATTTATTTAACAAGCCTCAAAAATTTTACACTAGAAGAATTTTATGAAAACTCCATAAAACCAACAAACAAAACGAAGATATTTGTTGCCAAAAGAACAAGCAAAACAAGGTTATAAAACTAAACATGGCATGTAGCCTTACTGTAGTAATAAACAGTCGCTGACATTAAGCAATACAAAACTTTCAACACATTGGTAAATCACTGTTCTACCGCAGAATGCGTGATACAGTATTTCTCCGAGTATCCGATCAGAAGTAATTGCTAAGACACAAATCATTCACCGCATGCAAAACAAAAGAGCTACAGAAGTTGACAGTAGTTTGGTACAAATGAGAATGTGTTTGAAAGTTCATTATCAATAGGAAATATTCGACACAACTTGTCCGTGCATACGATTAGTAATACATGTTATATGAAAACGTTAGCTGAATTGCTATACGTATTTTCCTAAGTAGGCTGTTCTGTTGATATTCTGCTCCGCGAATTCCCTAGCAACAGTTTTGATGTCAATGTTATCCACACGACATTTTTGAGCACTTGCAAACAATATGGTCTATTAAATGATTTCCCCCAGTATTTGCGCGTAGCCATGTCTTTAATCGGCGCATTGCCCTGAACGAACGCTCGAATAATACTGAGGTCAGAGGTATAATGTAATACAATTTAATTACCTGATGTACCTCGGAGTAGCGTTTTTTTGCAGAGGGCGTTGAATTGAAAATTTTAGCGCCTGTTGAAATACGGGAGATTGATGTTATTTTCTTCTTCGCCTCTATGTTGAAAAACCAAGGATTGTAGACAATTCATCAGGTTGCAGTCTCAGTCTGTCTTTATCAATCAAAGCGTTCGTCATTGTTGGGTTGTTTTCTGATATACCACTTTCGAACATTGACCTTAGTAGGTTTTTTTCTATACTGCTTAGAAAAGAAATAGGTTCCTGTTGAAACTGTGTGTTGAAGCTTTCAGTGATCACATCGATGGCGTCATAGCAAGACTGTCGCATGCTGTTAATACTTTCATCACTGGCTGTATAAAATATAGGGAACGTTTTACTGCAAAAGTTGTCTCCATCATTATGTTTCGACGTATCAAGAGTTCAAAACTGTTTGGTTGAGTTCAGTGCAAAAGCGCACCCACAAATGTCAATCTTTTCGCATTTACATGTTCAGCAACAATGTTAATCTCAAAAATAATAACAAAAATTATAGAAAACCATTCTGAATTTTCTGTGTGCGCGAAGAGCTGCAATAAATTTGTTTCAAGTCGACCTTAATGAACCATGAAATTACCTGTGATGCTGTTATGTAAGGGCACCTGTGCTCCCGTTCCACCTCTTTCAAAGGTCAGTGACTCCATCATGCACCCCCGTTCTCCAGCGTCCCTGCACTTGCTCAGTTTCGTTGTAATTATAAGACATATCATACAATAAATAGTCATTGCACTGGAAGCGGTGGAAGTTGGTTTTACTCCTTAAAACCTACTGAAAGTGTTTGGCTATGCTCAAGAATCTTTGCAAGATAACTGCCTACCTTCCGTGGGACCTGGGAAACAGCGCCGGATTTAGATGGCGGGGGACCTGGGGCCCAGACGTGTTGGGAGGCCCCGTGTGCGGTTACAAAACGTTTAGGTAGAGGATGATCGATGAAGTCACTGGTATTTCCACATATCATTACTATTATGACGTAATCTAGTGATGTCACATTTGTTAACACAACTGTAAAAAAACTTCATGATGCAACATGGGATTTGGCAATGATTAGCGATTTGTTAAACTGTTGAAAAACCAGTTGCTAGAAACATCGCATCTTCTTTTTTCAATATTTGCTTGAAAAAAGTTTTGAAAATTTTTTGGAAAATCTTTCTGGGCGATCCAACGTTTTCATCATCTCTAAACTCCAGTCCTCTCTCAGCAATAACTTTTACGACAGAAACCAAACATTGCAGGCAGAGGCGATTTCCTATTTTGTTCGCATTGATTGACTTGACTGGTTGGTTCTGTATCAATTCTTCATAGTGATTAATTACATCTGCAACTAAATGTAATCGTGGCATCTATATGTTCCATTGAATGCTCGTGGATCCTCAGGCGCTCAAGAGCATGCTTCCAGTCGAAGATTCCTTTTCTAATAAGGAAATGCGCACATTTCGTCGTATCCGCGCACATCAGTCTACAAGTGAAACACAGGTTTGTGAAGGACAGAAACAAAGCCAGCTTCTGTCAATTACTCCGCCACGTGGTTCTGGCGACGAATAAGACTTGTGGTACATATCCGTGACAAGTTTTTAATCCTGTTGTTTGTGTTGTGGAACATCATGTTTTAAAAATGACTTTTCATCACAATTTCAAAATGAACCTTTTTCATATTTCAACCAATATTCCCGCATTTTTTACCGGTACATTGGCTGGCCAGAGGGCCCAGAGACCGATATCGTGCCTCCAATGATACCGTCAGCCGTCTCATCTATCGTGCTTTTCGATGATACTTCTTGACGTTCTTCTGCTACTGGACTGCTGGTTAAAAGAGATATATTTTCATCGTTACGTAGATCTAAGTCTGTCACAACAGGTTCTTCGATTTTCTGTCCTCGTACAGGCTCCGCAGAAATGCCTCCGCTGCACTTCACTGCCACTGCAAAATTGCCACTTGAATGTTTTTTGGCTTAGCTGCAACTTCTTCCTCTCTCATTTTTGTCTCTTTTTCTTTGTTACGTCTTTTAGAACCACTTGGATAAGCTCTATACTCGTTAAGATGACAATCCCCTTCTGTCCATGTTTATTTATTGATAAGCTCAGTAAGGCAGCCACATTTTCATCGCAAAAAGGGAGGACAACTTACGACTGCCACTTACTTCAGTGTATGATCTATACTTAAAAAGTAAAATATCGATTAGGCCTACTGATAAGGTTTAAGCATTGATGTAAGACGTCCAGTGTGGACGATGTTTCAGTCAAAATATACGAAACAAAATCCTTAGTTTCTTGTCCTCTTTACCTCATGAATATTTCACAGTTTTCTTAAATTTCTTTAAAATGTAAAATCGCGTTTAACAATGCTATGAAACTAATTGCATGAAAGATGTTTTAAATAGCACAAAATGAACCTGTTTCATATTTCAACCAAATATTCCCACATTTTATTTGAAAAACCAGTTGCTAGAAACATCGCATCTTCTTTTTTTTAATAGAGTAGAAACTGGTTCAATTAGAAAGATTTCTCTTTCTGTTAGGTTTTTGGCTGCATCAAGGAAAAAATCGTTCTACATTAGCGTAATGAGCCATAACGCTGAAGTAAAACTATGCCATCTTTATCAGTTCGCTGAAGCATTCAGTGGTATTGCAAGTTGCAAAATATTTTGTCTATCTTTCATGTTCCATCATTTTACAATAAACTGCATTTGGTTGGTGTTCTTTTCGCCAGCTTGGGACACTAGGTGGGGGAAGAATTTTCTGAGAGGGGTCCAAATAGTTTTTTGAGCTATGACCAACACATTTCACAGAGGCGGCGAAAAATTTCAGGGCAGGCTTAGCCCCCCTCGTTACGCGCCTGAGTATGAATGCGAAGCTGGGTGCATTTGAAGCATCCTTGACAAGCTAGGATAAAGTGATGGCCACCTGATTACGCTGTGAGAAATAAGTTTTTGGTACTCAATATCCACAAAGTCATAATAGTCTTCACTCTTCTGCGAACTTTGTAAATGCAACCACACGTAACTCACTCGTCTTCAAAATCGTTTAGTCCGTTTCAGAAAAAGGGATATTCCTGACGAATTTCTTCAATTTTTAGCATGACTGATTATCTATAATTACACTGTAGACCCGATATAACGCGATCCGATGTAACGCGGAATCGGATATAACGCGGTTTGAGTATGGACCCCGATTTCATAACTGATTTGCTGCGATACAGTACTTTTCAAGATTCACGTCCTACACTTGAAAGAAATACGAGAGATCGCAAGGAAAAGAATAGACAAGCACTGAAACAGTCAACCCTGGACTCGTTTTTAGTATAAACATCACATTGTCATGGAAATATATGTTCTTGGTCATGACTGTATACCATTTGTTACGTAATAAAATACCTCAGTACAACGCGACTCACTTATAACGCGGTGTGATGTTGTGGATCCCGACATCCGCGTTATATAGGGTCTGCACTGTACTAGAAAGTACTACAGCTACGTACAATACATTGATCATCGTATCACGATTCATCAGCAAAGCTAGTACAGTACCTATAATGTAGTTGGAAGTACTCGCTCTAATGCCAAAGTCATTTGAGATATTAAAAAACGATTTACCACTGTTATGTGACGATTAATTTGAAAGAATTCCAGCCTCTCCAGCCGAGAATTAACTCAACCAAAACATAGATTAATTAGACAACTTGCAGGCCATCCTGCAAACTAAGCTACGCCAATAACTCATATCTTGTTGCAGTTGAGTAGGGACAGCTTACTGTAAGTAAATACAACATATCATAGCCTGTGGCGTAACTGACGGGGGACAGAGGGGCGAATAGGCCCCGGCAAGCTAAATGCAAAAACCGGTCTCCCACTTAACTTATATTTCGGTTTTGGCATTCTTTTGGTTGCAAGTAGGTTGTTGTTTTTGTGTGCTTTTCGGATTATTTTCCTGTGATTTACGGTTTTAGTGTAGCCATCCACATCCGGATTCACCATCAATTCTCATGTTTTTTCTAAGTGTTAACTAGTGGATCCCGTACAGTTGGCCATTGGGCCCCTTTAAGCTTACCACAGCGCAAACCTTGATTTACGTCACTAATTATAGCAACGTAAAATATGAAATGTAAAAAGGAGAATATTTTGACAGTTTTGAATGTCCTCGAAGATCATTTCATTTCTCATGAAAAAACTGGACATGTACTCCAAAAAGAGGACGTATATTAGCCTTACTTAATAACGCTACTCATATACGACCTGTGCAAATCTGAGTAAGGCAGACGCAAAATCTACCAGTAACGAGTAGAGACGTAAGCTATTGCGTTCTACGTGGCTTGGCCTTGCATTCACTAGATTCAGATACCTGACTGACTTTCAGGAAAACAATAAGTGTAATAGTTATTTCGTCACAATACCAAATAATGTACAAGTGAAATACTGCCCTCTGGCTGGACGACCGATGATTTAATAGCGTCTACAAACAAACTTTCCTCGCTAATAAAAATGACTAAGTGGCACGCACATGTCGTACATTTCGTACATATGGCTAAACACATGAAGATGGTGGGGGACCCTCTTTGGTGGAGGCCCTGGGCCCGGCCCCTTGGGCCCCCTCCTAAATACGGCGCTGCTGGGAAAGTGATCTATGCTCGCACATTAAGAGTAAGAAGGCCAAGTGATTTGAAAAGCGTTCTCGGATTCAGTGTTGTTGGAATACGTGCCTGTGGCTTGTAGGCTACTTCTTAAAAACAGAGTTCAAAGTCTGCAACATGACAAACCTTTGATATATGCGATTAGGTCGTGCCAGATCTAATGATTTCTCTAAATTATTTTAAAATAGTTTCTCTGCGTTTGTTTTTGTCATATGTCTTGCCATGTGACATTGTTTTTATTTTGTAACGTTTTTATATTGCCATTGACTTTATCAGCCTGTATTAGCATCGGTTTAGTGTTTTTGCAGCACTTGCGGTTATGCCTTCATTACCACAGTTGCTGCGTATGCTAGTTGCAGCTTTCTATCTAGGTTTGCTTTCAATAGAATTTAGGTGTTCACATGCTTAAGTTTAAGTTCATTCGTGCATTTGTGTGACTCATATTACGTAATCTATGTACAACAATAACAAACAAAATGCAGTGCATCCCAATAAATTTCATCCAACCATGCATGAAATGAAACAGTTGATATTCGTAACATATGACAAAAGCAAAAGATTAACAAAACAAATTACATGCTTTTGTGAGCATCTCTATCCGACGATTTTAGTTACTGTATTTGCTTCAAAACCTGATGTTAAAATATCTTCATTTTTCTTCCCACTGTCGGATTACTATATGATGATGAGTGCATGCAGTTATAGCTGGTGCGTTGTTTCAGTGTTTGGCATCTCCCTGCGTTGTCTGTGTTTATCATTTAACGCAGGGTTCCCAACCTGGGGTACATTTAGGTTAGCAATAGAAGGGAAAAGTGTGTTTATATATTAATTATTTCCAAATGTTTATATGTCAGTGAATATTGCTTTCATAACATTATATGCTTAATGTTAAATATATTAACATTGAGACATAAAAACGGAGTCTACCTTTACAGTTCTACAAATGTGAAAGTTCTATTTAAAATTCATTGGATTTTCGTTATTGTGCTCAGCTTTTTTGTCATAATAAATTTTAGGGGCACATGCTCCTCTGTCACAATGCTGAAGGGGTACTTGGTCAGAGAAACAACCCCTGATCTAACACTTGCTCTGTACTACACTATAACTAACCATATTTGTTTTATTGTGTTATTCCAGTACCTTTGTCATATGAACCATGAGTCTGACACAAAATAAAATGTTATAATCTGAGGATGCTTACATTTGCACAGCTGCTTCTGGATGACGCGAAGAGGGTTGACAAAAGACCAATTTGTCCCTATGTCTTCCAACCGAATTTTTAGTAATATGATACACAAATTGAAGTTACTGAAACATGAAGGCAAATTAGCGTAATGATGGTATACACATGTGGCATTGATAGAATGATGCAGCAAAAAGTGGCACAAATGGCAAAATATTGTTTGTGCAAAAAAAGGTGAAAATGGTCAAACCTGCGTGAAATGATCAAACTGTACATGGGAAGGATGAGAAACAGTGCAATAGAAGAGTGAACAACAGCACTTGCACAAAACAAAACAACAGAAGATATGTATAAATATAATGCATTGTGTATTTTAACCAAGTTCGGGCAAGACAAGTTTTCTTGTAGTCTGTCGAATTCAAATGGAGAAAGAACTTTTAAAACCTTCCTATGTAGGGGAAATTCCCTAAGACAGAATTCGTTCCAGATAAGTAAAATTTTTGAACTGCTACAAGTCTAGTTTAATGCTTATGATTGAAAACCAGTTTGAAAACCAAAAGAGCGCAAAAGATTACCAACAGAAAAGTAAAATAAATTTAAAACATGCATAAATGAATGTTTGGAATAGCAGTGATTTATTCGAACTCTATGTTGATAACTTCAAGCTTTACATGCATTTTTAAAGCATGTTGAGTGGGAGTAATGTGTTCTTGTTGATTCCGACCCGTTGAAAATTGAGTATAATTGGAACGGGTAAAAATAAACACAATTTAATACTGACATGTTAGTGTAGTTTCAGTTAGTACAATATGCCACATGCCTTCCAAAGTTGATTTACCAGGCCATCAATTTGTGATTTCCCGTTGAGTTTGTCGTCAAGGATCAAATCAAGATACCTTTCTTAATTACTTTTTTCACAACTTTCATCAAGTGTTCGATTTTTTTTATCTTCAGGGTTGTTGATTAACATGTGATTACCTTTGGAATAGCTACACTTCATTTGTCGGGTCGAATCCAAACGTGAGTTTCTATTAGCTCATCATTCATCAGTTTTTGTACCGTCTCTTTTATTATCTTGAAAGACGCACTGGTTCACGCCAGAAGCGTACAACACAGTGTTCGAGTTAGTTGTTTGAACAATGATAAACACAGGGGGTCCAAAATTTTTTAAACAAATTGAGATTTACACATATCTGAGTAATACACACTCTAAGCGTATGAAATTGTACAGGCTACATGTTTAGCAGAACAAGATTTGTTCACAAAACTCAGATTGTGGATATTAAACGCATGTGGATTTTGCAGATGGATTCGTGCGTTTTAAGATTTTTTCATTGGCCTTTCTGGCGATTCGCACGCGGTTCTAGGACTACAGCCACCCAGGACATCTGCAACCTAGGAGAACACCCACCTAGGACAAGTGCTACCCGGACAAGTCCCACTTAGGACAACTGCCGCCTAGGGCAATTCTCACTCAGGAAAAATGCTACCTGGACACCTGCCACCTAGGACATATTGAATTCTCTACGTATATTGCCATTAAAGCCATTTGAACTTCAAAGTTGCTGCATTCATGTAAAATATTTAGAAATCACAGATGTGTATAACGAAAGTTTATTCTTCCTCTGACCACTTTTTTCGTCCTCTGACCAGAATGCCGTATTGATGTCACTACATCCTCATAAACATTCTTAAGTCAATGCAAACCCTAATTGTTTACCAGTTTTTTTAATTTTTCCGCAGCACAATTCTCTCATGCACATTATTGTACCGTATTCACTCCACGCACTCGTTACATCCGTCTATTTCCGTGCATGTTACGTTCTGTGGATTGCCTTACCCTTAGCTTTTGATTTGCGAGCTACATGGCCGCAATAGCAATGTCGCGACTCACTTTTGCTGCGCTATGTTGAAGCAAAAATACCGTAGCACAGTTGTTCCCAACCGTCTCGTGAACTCCTCTACGTGCCGCAATACGATATTGCAAACTGAATTTGACAGCTCGTATACGATGGGTAAAACGCATTATCCTAGGTGCCAGTTATCCAGGTGGCTGTTGTCCTGATACCGCTTTGCAAGTATGCTTCCTGAAATCTCTCGATTAGCTCTTCCGATGTGTTGGTCGTCATCGTTTGGCCCTTCTACACAAACAATCTTCCTCTGAACTTTTGTGCCATTTCCATATCTGTACTGCAGTCTGCAGCTGGTACTTTTTATGGAATTCTCCTACAAGTGCGCGCTGCGCGGTCTTGTTCAACAGTGTTCGACCCTACTCTATCAGACAACGCACTTTCTCTTGAAGTTGTGATATAACGCCTTTTCAGACTTCAAAAGATCAACGCATGACACAGAATATTTAGTTGTTTTTACCCATGCTGTTAAAATTTGTGAGTACTTGAAATAATATCGGTTAAGTTAATAGATTGCATGATGATGACAATATTTATGGAATACCCAAATGTATTTTTTAAAAGTGTTTCAAATGATCAATTAACACTTTAGTAAAACGCTTCTTTCTGATTTTTACCCCATGATGTCGTAAGGACAAATCCCTGAATTAAATAAAATAAAAACTTCCAACAGTAACACACGTATGGACATGGCTGTGATTGCCTATCCAATTCATACAGAATATGAAAAAGAATGGCAACGTACTGATCACCACGCCCTTACTAGATTCCAACACCCACTACGAAAGGTTTTGACTTAATGCTGTTCGCACGACGCAAAGGTTTGAGTAGGAATACAACTACGTATGGTCAGCAACAGGTGAAAATTCCCAAAGAGTTTTTCAAGGTATTCGTTCGCATGCTTTTTCGAGGTCGACAAAACAAGTGTATAAATATTTTGCATATTCTCGAGACTTTTCGATATTTTGTTGGCAAGTGAAAATTTGGCCTGTGATGCTACGGCTAGGAAGAAAACCGCACTGGTCATACTCCAACTTTTGTTCAGCTATCTCGCAGCATCTTCTTTCAAAGCACTTGGTCTGCACTTTCCCAAGGCAGTAAGGCTAAGGAAAAATATGTCCCAGTATTTGGTGCATTTCCTCTTGTTTCCCTTCTTATGTACAGGGATGAACACTTCGGTTTGTCAATCCTTCGGTGGCCTTTTCAGATCGCAGGCCACTTGACTTTCACGAGATGACCAAAACATGTCTTTTCTGTTCAAAGCTTCAGCATTTCATATGGGATTTCATCACAACGTGCGGCCTTCAATCTATCGGCTCTACGCTTGACGACAAAATCATTGCCAGAACCCTGAGTGCCTGCCTAATAAAACTACTTTTTAAATATTCTGGAACATAACGCTGTCTGATCTACTGCATCTGTGCATCAAATTTCAACAGACTGCATTTTCCTATTTCGTGTTTTCATTTTTACGAGAAATGTTTTGTCCTAATATTTTTGGTGTTAATTTCAAAATAGGTCAAAATATTTGTTGGTGCACTTAAATAAGACATTGTAAATACTTTTTAAACAACTTCTATGTTGGGAAAGCTTTAACTTTATTTTGAAATTGGGCAGAAGTTTTCAGATGGTGTTATTGTGCCATAATCCCGGTCACGACGAGCCTCAAAGAACATGCTGATGAACTACTGGCAAACAATGTTAGAAAGTGCACCAAGTTTAGCATCACATTCAAAAGTAGTACCATCCAAACTTAAATAAAAGTACAAAATGTGCAAACAGAGTGAAGAGGTAACAAGTGCAACTTTTTAGAATATGGTTAAATATTTACCCATTACCTTGAGTAAAGCATTTTAAAATGCCTGTAGCTTTCATAGTCTATGAGGAATCTGGTCTTGTTAAGAGATAGGTGTATCGGGTAACATGAACATGCAAAAAAGTGGTGTATTATGTGAATACCTCACACATATGTAAAGAAAACTGTCTATTAGTTTTTGTTACTTCGTTACTTCCTGTATGTGAAAGCATTTGTCTTTTTCAGTTTCCTGTACTGTGTACTGTACTTCATGTTTTATTTATAATTTAAATCAGTGGTTCTCAACATTTTTGGCCCATGGACTATCGTTTTAAAACAAATATCCGATGGTCCATCGACGATGGACCACATTGACTTTGCTATGCTGACCTCATAAACAGCTAGTCGAAAATGTATTGCACATAGGTCAGTGAACTCACGGCCATGTTCAGTCTTAGGATTTATGGAAATCTCTGTGAACCGCTAGAAATTCCTGGACCACGTTGAGAATCACTGATTTAGAAGATCGTTTGCTATTTTGATAACACGCGTTATTTGTGCTGAAGTTTTAAGCAGAAATACTAAGACAGAAGCAAGTCATGCGCACTACCTTCCATGATCCGTCGAAACGTTATCTGAAATTCCTTTCCAATTAACGGCAAAACCAGCACATTTAACACTTTCAATATCGACTTCAGACGAATATTTGCAGCTTTTTGCTCATATAAAATTCCTAAATCATTACATGTTTTGCTTTACTTCAAGTTGTAACCAAACAAACAGAAGAAGCGATCATCCTCAGTAGCACGCATTTCTGCATTGACCAGCACATGGCGATCAACGGCTTGGAGCGGAAGAGGTGTGTGAACGCAGCAGTGGGAAAAAATGTAAAAGAGAATTTTTAAAAATGGCACTTTTATGTATAATTTGTCATCTCCCATGACATCCTTTCACTGTCATTAAAAGATCTTCGTCACGAAGCACATTCTTTCACGTCGATGAAATATAGATTTTCGGCAGCAGGCTGATCTAAATTTCTTGTTTTACCAGCTTCAACTTTCGGCAGTTTGCGTACGTGAATGGATCAGTGATGGTAACAAACAAATCGAGATGAATAAGCGTCTCCTTGCTGCTGCCCACTTAATGCAAAATGAAACCCCTGGAGTTTGTGTTACGACACCACCCATATCATATCAATCTTTCAACTATATAAGGCCTACCAAAATGATTTTCAGGAACATGAAGACGTCCTCCTCACCGAAAAGGAAAGGAAATTAGCCTTTTTTTGCTATTGATGGCATGTCTTCAGCAGTATTCGTCACGAGTTTTATAAATGATTATAGGCGACATGAAAGCGATGACATTTATTTCCTAATAAATTACCTGACCCCGAGCAGAAACCACGTGCGGAGGTGCTTCCGAAACACTAAAAACATTTGCACACCAATCGTAAAAAGCCAGGAAATAGCGCATATGTAAATTTGCATTGGAGGATATCTCATCTGTTCGGTTATTTTTGTGCATATGTGCAAATTTTTAGGTTATACATGCGCTTCCACAGCAAACAATTGCTGCAGCAGATTGGCATATTACTTTGCATGGGGAAGGCTAGGGTTAGGACTAATTTTTCACGTCACCGATTATAATTGTCACTAAAGGTTTGCTAGAGACTACTGTGAGCAGTCTGAGCATTTGTACATCATTTAAACTGTCTTCTTAGAGGCACAATTCTGCTCTTATTTTTTTGTAATAGCACACAAAAATGATATCTTCAAACTTGTTTCGCAGTTATCGTCAGCGAAGCCGGCTTGGCCAGGCAATACATGTGGCACGCAAATACACTGCTGCCATCATGCGATCTTTTTCGTTTGAAAAGCGAAAGAGTTCCAGAACTTGCATTTTGTTTCTTAAAAGTGCGAACACAATTGGCAGGGCATTACTGCTTATTTTTTAACTTTCTGATTGTTCACATCAATTGTGGAGCTTTCCCTTTTCCGCTAGGCCTATATATGTAGCCAACCGCATGAGCGTTTTTGACATGAATGTTGCTTTTTACTATCTTCGTCATGAACACGATACTACGACTCACCCACAGCTGTAAAGCGTCATTGATTATGGCCCAGTCGCAAAACGTAAGTTAATAAACTAGGTTATTGCAAGCAAAGAAATCGCTTGAATATTTGCTAAATCAATTATTTGAAAATTTTCCCTACTCCTCATGTAAACAGTCATGATGTTTGTTGAAGAATGCGCCCGTTTCAAAATGCGTTTAATATTTTAAACCTATATGTGTACGATTAGTATTTGTCATTACCTAAAAGATACTTAAAGTGTTTTTCCAACTGTAGAATAACTTGGGTTTTGAAAAACAAAATGCATGTGGCTGACGTCAGGGGTGGATTAAGGTTGTGTCGGGCCCCAGGCTGAAACTTAGAAAGGGGCCCTTTCTATACATATAAAACTGTCGTTAAATAGGAAAAAGTAAATGAACGAACCTAAGGATTTGTATTATTGAAACAAAAAAAGCTTGAGCAAAAGACAACGAATCGTTAGCTTATATGGACGTCACAAACTCATTGATTTCAAGTCTCCATTTCTTGCTAGAGACTTGAAACCATATCGATAAATGTTCACAAAACACCGGTGGAATGTTTTAAATATACGATGTCACCCCGTCGACGATCACCCCGCAATCACGACCACTTTAACGCGGTCTTCCCATATGCTAATGTATTAACTCTTATTTCACTAACGCGACCACCCCGGTATCCAGACCACGGCCACAGTCCAGCTGTTACAAAACTGCTGATCTAGCACCACGTAACACGACCGCCATATTCTATCGGGATCATTACGCTGGAAAACTGGTAACCTGTCAGCAGCAATTTGCTAAGCTGCATCACGTTGTCCTGAAGCATCGTGGATGCAGGGATGTAGGCGTGAGTGCAAGTGCAGTAAATGCCAATGTGACGTAATGGACTCCCACTGCAAACTCTTCTTGAATTTGTACTGCCGACATCGACTTTTTCTGTTGTGTGATTTTATAGTACAGCAACGATGGGCTATAGCAGCACGTAAGACAAAGCTAAATAACTTTCAGTGAAGGAAAGAATTGTAGAAATGAAGTGATCGCGATGATACATGACCCCTTTAGGAATGCAAATGTGATGCGACCACCCCAGTCCCCCTAACACGACCAATTAAGTGCCGTCCAGTGGGTGGTCGTGCTAGCGGAGTTCCACCATATATATATATATCAAAATGACATTTTTTGAGGTAGAAAAAATTTTCTTTAAAAATTATTTTCAGAAAAATCAGCTTTCCATACCAAAATAACACTAACCTAACCAAAATTTAACCTTACCTACCATAATAGCCAAGTTTGATATGTCATAAATTGATATATATATATGAATGATAGTTGTATGCACTGCAATTCAGTATTTCATTTTTCTGTTCACAATCACGGACAAATCAGCAAGACTGTTAGTAAGAACAAGAGCATGCACTCACGTATCAATAACTGTTGTGAAACTCACTTTCACTTATTACGTATGGTTTTATGTTCATTCACAAGACATAACAGTACTGAATTGTTTTTATTTTTCTACTGCACTTAGAGAATAAAATGGCACTCAACAAAATTCTTAAAAAGCTCATCTTTCGACTTACTAAATTCGTAAATCCAACGAGTGATTGAGTTCAGCGTGAGCAAGCTTAGAATTTCTTGAACGAAATGCAAACAGAACTAAGACGTGCTTGAGACGGTGTAATTCTTGTTGTTAGTTAACGTTTTAAATAACTCGATATCTGCCGACTTTTCTTTTTATTATTGCGTTTGTTCTGCGTTAAGTCAATTATCAAGAATTACCAAATAATGGCGATTCACATAAAAGTAGTATGCACCAAAATATCCAAACTTGCATCTTGGAAGTAAATAGTGCCAGAATTGGTATTAAACTACCAGTTGACATGACATGGTGTATTATGTAAGGTCTTCACTCCCACACCCAACGCGCTAGACTTCAAACATGCATTGCAGTAACCAAGAATACACAAATACATGAAAGTACACGAGGACATACACGTGACGTACATACCAGGTCTGGCAGTCCTGCCTTATAACACAATGATTGATTATCCTAAGCTAAAATCTAATTACTTTCACCATTGTTGAGGGACTTGACACCACTAAGTTCACAACTTCCTTTGGGGCTGTCTACAGGACCGGCGTTCAAATGACGTGGATCAGTGCCCGATTAAGGTAGCGCGGGGCCCAGGCCCGTAACCAGGGGGGCGCAGGGGGGCTAAGCCCTTTTAAATTTTTTTGCCCCGCCTGGAAAAATGTGTTGGACATAGCTTAAAACCGTTGGACATAGTTTAAGAAATTTGGGCCCCTCTCAGAAAACTCTTCGCTCCCCCTAGGGTCGCATGCTGGTTACGGGCTTGGGGCGCCTGTAGCATTTCGAAAGCGCGGCGCCCTAAATTTAAAAAACATCTCAAGACCTGCTAAATCACAGTGTGTGAGCAAGGCCTTTTTTACCAGACATTACTACTTACTAGTGTAACTGAACCACTTGGAAATATCGTGCCGTGTGATAAAAAACATTCTACCAATGTTGTCTTTTAACCCAACGCGCTCACTAAGCACCCAAGCAAATCATTTAGGCTTCACCAAGCCATCTAATTACTTGCTATTGTGATAAAATTATATGCGTGAAGCAGCTTCGTTGCATCATAATAAAAATTCCAAATAATTACAGGCAGCTGGCTGTGCTTTGTCCTGCTGTTACCCAATTAAAAACGTCATAAAGAAGAGAAGTATATACAGGGTGTCCATAAAGTCCTGCACACATTTCAAAATGTAATTGCGAAGTAACTAAAGTAGATAAAATCATACAGTTTTTTGCAAAGTGAAGTTT
>JGI24158J21664_10003918_pt1 | contig 18961 bp, 10 predicted proteins | sample Ectturendosymbi3_FD_21664 | JGI IMG/M metagenome (IMG submission 21664)
ATCCTGCAGAAGAGAATTATATTTTGCGGCACCCAGTGGCGAACCCATACAATTTTGCTTCAAGGTTTGATGACAGTTTGAAAATGTATTTTTACTAGTATATTAAGAAATGCATTAGCTCGCGGCACCCCTGGGTATTGTAAATGGCACCCTAGGGTGCCGCGGCACCCCGGTTGGGAACCACTGAAGAAAAGAATAAAGACGATCAATTAAAGATTGTTTCATAACTTACCAGAAGACCATTTCCAAGTTTATGATTGCAACTATTGCAACGGACTTTTGTGGCACAGTTCAATTTTAATGAAGCCACTTGTGCCATGACAGCCATGTCACTGGTGACTTACTTTAATTAACATATCACTTAATGTGTAACAATACTGACTTTTCAGAACCCCGGCAATGCTTGGAGTCCACGTCAGTGTAATCGGAAAAGCCCATCTTCGCTATGTACTTGCTGCTGCCATACTGACGAGTGCAATAAGGGTCTTCTGTCTTGCTGGGATCAAAGTCAGTACAAGAATAGAAAGCGTCTGACTAAATTTTATTCGTGAAACATACTGTAGCCTTTGTTTGCGGCCATTTAACAGCACTTTGCTGAGCCAATAACCCTGTATGGAGTGAAAGAATAGCTCTAGTCTAAGTGGTTACAGAATTTTTTTTTCGAAAGGACCAGATCGTTTGGACAGCTGTAACGTTTTTAGCTACCATTGCCTGTGATCTTCTATAATAAACTGTTTGCAAACTTTTTACCGCAGTGCGAGGACGGTGCATTTTGCTGTATGAGTGGAACTTTGAATAAAATTGATTTAAACAACCTAATTTCTTAACAAAACGTTGAGATTTATACAAAGACTTGAAGTTTATTGCTGGAATTCTTACCAGAGTGAAGAATTGCCACAACCATTTGCTCTGTTCAGTGGCTGTGCAAGAAATAAAAATTGGTCATTTGCAGCTCTTTTATACTGAGCAAGATCTTGTCTGTAGTAACTTATGTTTACCCTTTCGAAGTTGGTTCCGATTATGTTCGCACAAGAAAGTTCAAGGTGGTTGAAACTTTCGTTATATCCATTATTTTTTATCAGTTTTAAATTAAAACTTTTTGCTGATTTGCTTCTGAGCCGAGTGTATCACTTTATTAGGTCGAAAAGTATCGGACTCGCGTGAGAGTTACTTGAAATTGGTTTTAAGTATTTGCCTACAGTTTTGACTGAAATTTCGAGACTCGCTAAGGCAGCGTTACATAAATAAAATGAGATATCTACATATACGTCTACTACTGATTACAGAAGTAAGGTGTGAACCATTACCGTTAAGCCCAATAAACGGTGCCGTCTGGTGCTCTGATGAAAATGAGTTGGGGAGTAAATGCTCATTCACCTGCATCGAAGGCTTTCAACTATATGGAGCAGCCAGTACCTTCTGCGGTAAGTTTCTGTTTTAATAAGCTTGTGTTTCAAAGTATCATATCTGAGCGTATCAAAACACGCGCTTATAAACAGGTATACTTGTCGTATGAAATTACAAATACATGCACCACATCACTTAACGTTGTTTTGAACCTATTTAATCTTTAAATCGTTTCATCACAGATCACTTGGCGATTGAAAACAAATGTTAGGCCCTGCCTTGCGCATATTTTGAAGCTATGTTTTCTGGCGTGTTCCAACAAATCTTGATTTATTACCACATGTTGCTGCCTCCTGGGTTATTGGCAGTGGCTGCGTCTATGGACGAATAGCAGCAACTGCTGCCAAACTCGAAAGCGAACTACAAAAACGTGAAAGCCTCGAAAGGCAAAAATGCGTATGTGTTGAATTGAGAATAAAAACTTGCAAGCGCGACTGAAAACTTGGTATACGTATATTTCGGATGCTTGTGATGTCACCCACTGGTCATTCAATTCATGATGTGGAGATGATTCGCTAACCTTCCGGCAAATGTACACCACAAGACTTTATTTAAAATGAAAGATAAAATAAATAACTGGCTGGAATCAAATGTTCATCAGCAGGCGCCACAAACCTTTGTCTATACAAGTATTATGGCGGTGCAGATTCTTTGTAACAGTTTGAACGTTCTCTTATCCTGGTTAGTAAAGTTTTGTTTTGGACACTTATACAACAATTCATGGGTGGCGGAACCTTTTTCAAAGTGGGGGGACACAAGTGCATGTTAAAAAGAAATTGTAGGAAATTTTGTGGTTTGAATTGGCAAATGTGATGTCACAAGCATTGGAATATGACGTCATTACGTATACAGCATATGAAGGTCTAAATTACACTATTTTAGACAAAACTGCACCATTATGAAAACGCATCGCTGAACCACCTGAAATTCCAATAGGCTGTTACAGGGCCGACCCAGGTCATCAGCGTCACTCGGGCTCATCATACGATTTATTCTTACTGAATAAAACAGTTCGAGGCTTGCGTCACTGAAATTTTTTTTGCTTTCATTCAGGCTGGCTTTATCGTTGCCCTGTGACGTTATGTTATGTAACAATAAATGAGAAATTCTCATAATAATTTCTCCATTGTCCAGTAACCTACGTCACAGACCAAGATAACGCCACAGTGACGGTTCTAAGGGGAGGCCTGGATGGGCCATGGCCCTTCCCAGATTTTCGGCTGGCCCCCTGCTTGACCCCCCAATTTTTTGCTTAATTTCACGTTTAAGTTCGTTTGATTGACATACACAGCAGATAACTTTCAGACAGAAAAATTTTAAACGATTTGAAGACTTTCTGGCGGCGGTTCTGACGATATTCACAACCCTATGTTGGGTTTGATAGGGTTAATCATAGCAAATCAATCTTCAATACAACGGAAAATCACTATGCAGGAGAGATATTTATGTTGGCGCCCCTACTTTTTTCCTTGGCCACGCAGTGCCCTCACTTTTTTCATTCTGGAATCGCCACTGTAACGCCAGTAAGCCATCCGCTTACTAGGCTCATTCATATTAGCCCGAGTTGTTGGACAATTTATCGTTCGTTTGAAACTACTCTCGAAATGGGAACTGTCCATTGTATTGAACTTCAAATTCAATGTACTATACAAATCCATTGCTTCAAAAAAGATTCAGTCCGCTATGAATTATTTTTCAAAAAATACTTAGCTGCATAGGAAAAAAATACTTAGCTGCAAAAATACTTAGACACCTCGGACTCTAATGAATGAGCCCGAGTAAAGCGCGAGCGAACGAAGTCGTGGGAACGCCTACTACGAATGATATTGTTTTATTTAGGTCACCTGCAACATGGCCAGAGGCCAAACATGGACCGAAAATATATGAACAGTGACAAGGCCCAAAGAAAAGAGCCCGAGTTAACAACTTGGTGAAGTGGGACCTTGGGTGGTGGAACAAACATACAAAGCAAGCTTGCGTTCTCCGATATAAGTCGTAACCGAAAACTCGAGCTAAGCCCGAGGAGCCCGTATGCCGGAGTAGCCACTGGGCTGTTAAAAACACCGAGAACACAGATTAAAAACAGGCGAAAATGACACAGCATCGATACCTGTCTTAAACACATTCAAAATCACAACTTTTCTTCATCTTGAACGCAAAAGTATTATGACTGAATACTCAATCTACAACTGCATTAGCTACCGGAATGCAAAGACAAGATCATATGTAGCAACTAGCAAGTTGTCCGTAAGAATGCCAATTATGTTGCCAATGCAGAAATAAAATATAGCTATTTAGCGCTGCCAATACAAATACAAAAACCCAATTGAAAATGATCTGTCAAATATTTCATTTTGCGTATAAGATTCAGTAAAATTTCACACTATTTAGAATGGTGTCAAAACGCTTGAAATTACCCAAATTTTTTAATGGTGTGGCACGAACGTTTCCTACACACAAGCATATGGGTGTCGGAAGAGGGGCAGGAATTTGAAAATTTCAGCAAAAAATGCTGTTTTCTTAATTCCAAGTGCCAAAAAACAAATTTCACCACTTTTGGGCCCCCGTAGAAAAACGTTTGGAAAAATCCACTTGTGGCCTCCCCTGGAAAAATTCCTTCCGACGCCCATGCACACAAGCATGTAAAATGACAGCATTTTTATGAAACATTGTGTTGTATTACACCATCTGGCAACACTGTCCAACAACACCAATGCGGTAAGCAATCCATAGCAGGGTAACAGACTGTGCACCGTGTATTCTGCCAAACAATTACGAAATCCTGCCAAATTAACTGCCAAATTACAAATAACATGTTAGAAATAATATCGATAAAATACTTCCAAAATTCTGAAACGTTATTTTCATTAAGCGATTAACTTTATCACTGGAGCCAATACTAATTGTGTTACCTAAACTTAGGATCATTATCGGTCGAGACTCGCCTGCGATCTTTAGGCAAAAAATTCGGGGGGCCAGGCCCCCCAGAAATAAAAGTGGGGGACCTAGGCCCATGCGGCCTCCCGGTTCCGCTACCTATGCAACAATTTGTTTGAAAGGTTACTGAAGTTTACCGTTTCCGTTTGCGCTGACTTTCATGTGATATCTATTTTTCGAAAAGCTGAGGATGGAATGTGGACTGGCCAACCTCCTGTTTGCCGCCAAATTTACTGTTCTCCACCACACGTTACGCCATCAAACGGACAAGTGACTTGCACAGATTCAAACAACTTTAACAGTGTCTGCAGGTTAGCAAAGAGTTTATTTTAATCCATCGCGACTGATTTAGTGTGAGTAACTTATAATAAAATTTCATAAACAGCCAGAATAAACGAAATGCATCGAGATGCTTTGCAGAAGTGAAAGAAGGGGTAGCTGTGGACGTTGGAAAGTTTACTTCTGTCTTAAGCAATGGCGTGCGGTGGCCATTTTGGTAGGGTGTTCACCAGGCTCGCAACCAGCCCAAAACTGTGAAGGTTCACCAGCCTTGGTGGTTGTCGCCTATCACAACCATTCGAACACTTGAACAGTTGATCATAATAATGAAACCACGCGCAGCACGTACACTAGAACGTCGACAGCATCGGGCACGAACAAGAATTAATTAATTTCATTTCTCGTGACAAAATTTTTTCATTGAAGTCACTGATAAGAAATAAATAACATTTTCGACATAGAATCATCAAATTCCGTCGGCTCCAATGCCTTATGAAACGTTGTTTTGTCTATTTTTATGGACCTGCCTTCTGCAGAGAGTGTGTTTATGGTATAGACTTCGTGTCTGGTAATAAACAAATAAATCAAAATTAATCTACTGGCTTACGTGTTAGAAAGCATCCGTTTTTCTATCAACATTCCACATTTTAGCGTTAGGCTACTACGCACGTAAGCTTAGGCTCACCACTACTAAAGTCAGCAATATTCAGCGTCGTGCATTCTCATTTTAAAAATTGTCCAAAGTCTTACAGTAAGCATCAAACAGACAAACCGCACCACCTACCTAGCTAAAGTAGGCTATTTCAACCTGAAGCAAAATCCATCTGTGCAAATCCACTGCAAGGAATCCAGTCTACTGCACAGCTTGCTTCCACTGTGGGCCTACGGCAGTGGTTCCCAAACTTCTTCGAGCGGTTACCCAAATGAAGGTATCGATTATGTCTTAATTACCCTCAATAATTTACAGTGATCACTCATAAAATAGAACAACATTGTGGTTTTGGTTCTGCGTTCCCCTGAAGAATCGCACATTACCCCTGGGAAGAAACGTCGTCAGAAAGTCTTCAATAGGGGGGCTTTATGTATTTTCAGGGAGGCTTGAACATTTGTGCAGGGGAGCTTGAGCGTGAAAACTCTATTTATTTATAGTGTTTCGTATTTCAATTTGGGGGAGCTTGGAGCTTTGTTTGGGGGACTAAGCCCACCAAAGCACCTCCGTGGCGACGGGACCTGGGGGGTAAGTTACCCCCCGTTTGGGAACCACTGGCCTACAGCTTAAGCGGAACTGCTAGCAAAATAATGCATGACGTAACCAAGGTGTTCCACAGGCAAGGTGAACACTGGCTGTTTTGGCTAATTTGGCTCTACTGTTTTTTCTTTTATTTATTTAAATTCGGATGTTCTTGAACAACCTGCAGTTATGCTCGTTGGGCCGTGTTAAGAAATTTATCCGCTGCATAAGAAAACATAACAAATAAAGGCAGTTCTTGGCATTAATCGCTAACAAATGCCCTAAAACCAATTTTTTGTTTTTTTTCTATATTTCCAGGTATTCACTGAACACCTTGAATATCCGCCATTGTTCTTAAGTTGCTGTTACTCCGCTTCTGTTACCAAACATTTTTGTCGACATAAAGCTTAATTTTGAGCATGTTCATTTTATTTATTTCAAGCTTTTCGTGCCAAAGTAGTTATTTCCTTTCCGGAAAAACGACTTCCCAGTGCCAGGAAAATGGATTGTGGTCTAGTGCTGCTCCAGTCTGCAGAGGTAGCATTGCTCTTGCATAGTTTTATCAGGTTTGCGTTGTTTTTGCGGATAGTCTTGGACAGTAAAAGTCATTTAGCAATCCTTAAAAGAGTTGGTTGAAGTAAACTTGGGCTACGCCTATAACTGAAACCTCGTTACACCACCAAAATTATGGTGTTTTGAGTGATTATCTCTTTCAAATGCCCGTTGGCATGCAACTATAAATAAGTTTCTTTTGTCATTAAAAGTTAAAGGGTGGAGTTAGCAACATTACAGCACTTGAAGGAATGGCACATTTCTTTGGAATTTTTAGTTGTCCTTCAAGATTAACATTATAGTTTGTGGGAACTACTTCAAAATTGAAAAGAAACTTCTTTTAAATGTTAATTTCATCAAGGTATGTATTTCAACAAGGTAAAACGAAACTTTCATCAAGTTAAAACGAAACGGATTTTTAGAAGGTTTCAGGAAGAACGAAAGTTCTTTTCTTGATGACTCACCAGACAGTAAAGGTTGATCCGCGCGTTGGCAGTGAGGGACTGGCACCACCGATACCCCCATTTCACATTGGATGTTGTGATGTAAAATTTTTATTTTGCCGCAAATTAGTTAAAACGTTCTGACCTTGGCATAACTTGGTAAGGAAAATAGTGATTACTTCTTTTTAGCCATTCGCTTAAAGTTTGGAAGAAGTTCGAGAAACACATCAGGCCAAATATTTTTCTTTCTCCTTTGCGTATACTAACTTTGGTTGTGTGCAACGATTCGTATTACATTTATGAATGTGGCGTCTCCGAATGCTGTTTGACCCTGTAAGAAAAAAAAACGTGGTGACGCTCCTACTTTCAGAAGCATACTTCAAGCGACATTGATTGAAATAGCTCATGCAAGAAGTGGCAGAAACCTAAGGAAAACGTCTTTGATACCTTTTTAACAACCCATTACTTTTGATTAATTGCTCGCTGAAATTTCTTGTAACCACATATTGAGCATGCAACTGCTTGAAACACTTACATCTTACTCATCAATGATGGCGAGTTTACTGTATATCAAACTTTTATACTTTTATTAGCTAAACTGAAAAAATTTTTGAAAAATAATTATTTTCAGAAATCCTTTGTTACCCTGCGCAAACCAACCCCGTCAATGGAGTTGTCACTTGCACCGCCGAAAGGAGGATTGGCAGCACGTGCACTTTTAAATGTACGGAAGGGTTCTCTCTGGTGGGTAACCAGAAACTAACCTGCATCGAAAACAGTGGACAAGGACTTTGGTCCAATTCTCCGCCCACTTGCTTTGGTAAAAAACTTTGTGTCATTCTCGGATGCTTGGTGAATCCTAAAATTAGCAAAAAGTTTTTGTAAAACACTTTACCGGTTGTAATCATTTGATTTTCAGGTGAAACACAAAAAGTATTTTCCCAGTTTCAACTTGGGAGTTTTTTTACACCAGTTGCTTCGCTCTTGAGATAAAGTTTCAAATCGCTTTCTACAAAAAAAAAGCGCTCGCTTTTTTATTTCTCAGCTGCAACTTGCATGCCCCCAGTCACTGTATCACGAAACGGAACTGTGTCATGCACAAATCAGAGATGGCGTGATTCGAGTCAAGGACTCGTTTCGAGTCACAATTTTTGGTGACTCGACCCGAGGCGAGTCACGTTAAGAAACGATGTTGTGGTGACTCGACTCGAGTCACGTTTGTACCGAATGACTCGACTCGAGTCAGAGCCATTTTTACAAAATATCCAAACATCTTATTGACAAACAGAGTTAGCTTGCACACGAAGAAATGAACTTTTTTGCTTTTTTCCATGAAAGGTATTCGGAACAATTTGATGCGAACATTTTGGTATTTAGAAACAAAACAACACAGAGAAAATATTTATTTTTATTTGACTCGACATTCGCTCGAACTTGCAAACTAATGACTCGAACTGACTCGATAGTTTTTGTGACTCGACTCCAACTCGAAAAAATTTTAGATGGCTCTGACTCGAAGGGATTGTGACTGCACTCGACTCGCGACACGACAAATATGACTCGACCACGTCACTGGCACAAATGCAGATTTTTGGGCAGCCAATGCAACTTTGCTTGCGACGTAAATACGGTCACGGACCACGATTGGTCAAACCTGTCAATTATTATCGCCGCACAAAGGAAGCTTCGGTAGATGGAGCGCCACTCCCAGATCGAAGTCCCAAATATAAGCTTAAAAATTAATTTTTTGCAATTACCTGAAAAAATGTTTAATGTTAGATGTTGGAAGATGTATAAGTGCTTGGACGCCATATTACGTGTTAGAAGCCACACTCTGCAGCTCGCGCTTTGAATAAGCGAGCGAAAAACCTTCATGCACCAGCTCTCTTTTAATCTCACGTAGACCGACGTGAAAAGGCTTTCGTCTTTGATGAAAGCGTTGACTTCATATGACTTCGAAGTACCTTAACTTAACACAAAATCTTCTCTTTACAAATGACATCTGAAGCACGGAAGATCGTTTGGCGCGTTGTGTAAAGTGGCTTTTCACTTGGATTTTTAATACTGAAGGGTTCCAACTCCCACTAATCATGATCAACAATCCAGCTGACTCTCAGCAGTTTCAAAAACTGCCCTAACACACGCTTTTTTGCAACTCCAGTGAAAGGCATGCAGAGGGCACGGGGGTCAATTTGTATGAAATATTTTTATGTAAAGAGCATGAGAAGCTCGGTGAAGCACGTTTTCTAAAAGGTTTTTGTGTGATAAGCAGGACAATAGAGGGAGGCAATTTTGAGAAAAGGTTTTTCCGTAAAATACATGAACAAGGGGATTTTTCTTGTAACAGAATAATGCAATGCACAAGATATTTTTTGATTTGACTTGCTTTTTGCAGATACAAGCGTTTCTTTTGCTGGTATCGTAAAAATGAAACAAGTTGATGAAAAGCTCGAAAGTTAACAGGTTGCAATTAGACCAGTAAACTCATCCATAGCTAACCGATATCTATTTTCTGTTCTGTCTTTTCAAACAAGCTATAATTATCCAATTTTCCAATTAGGCTCTTTTTGCTCATTGCTAAATTTCAGAAATGCTTGTATTCATTCATACGCTAAATGAGTCTTTGAAAAAAGACATACAGTTTGTTGTGCTTCAATCTTATGGTCTTTTAAGAGATGTAAGCGTCCAACATATCAGATGATTCGTCAACATTGCTGTAGGAATCAGGAAGTTTTTCGTTTAACTGTCTTATAAGTAAATATTAACTACTGGATTGGATTTTCACAGCTATCACATGCAGCGACCAAGGCAATCTTCCACATGGTAGGATTGATTGCAGCAAGAGCAACCTTGTTGACTCCAACTGTGTTTTCGCGTGCACTGGTCGATCCTACAGCCTGTACCCAACCGACGCCAACAGCAACGTTTGTCAAAAAAATAGAACATGGAGTAAGCCGAAGCCGTGCTGCGCAAGTAAGCAAGAGATCTTCTTTTAGAAGAAAGATTATAAATCAATCACAAGTTTTGCTTAAAGCGGAAGATTTATGGGCCAAGAAATGATGATGCTGATGGAACAGCAAGGTTCTTTTTCAGGGTGAAGCCCTGGCATAGCTCAGTGCACATTGACTGCACATCCCTCACGTTTAAACGCAAACAAACTCAAATTTGCTCACGAAAGCGAAAACAAATTTGCAAATTTAGTCAATAGTAACAAGGCCCACCAGGCTAAGAGGAAAGAACTATGAATGAAAGGCGGCGTCTATTGCTTTCACAGTAGTTTTCCAGCTATTTCGCGTGTCGTATAATCCCAGCAGAGGCCAGGCTATTCTTACAACAGGCAAAATTTTCTGGAAGGGTTTTATGATACAGCAGTTTCGGCGCTTCTTGCCAGCATGCTATGCGGTAGCACAAATATAATTCAATCTAAATTAGCCTAAATTAAGATAGATATCGTGAACAGATTGCGAGCTTGGACGATGAACAATTTGCGGTGGTGCGAATATCTGAGCGCTCGCCGTCAAAACTGTAACAGTTTATCTGAAATAAAAAAGCAGGTATCTGCAATCCGAAAATGTTTATACAGTTCCCTTNCCGACAAAAGTAGGCATNATTCATTCTGCAAGTATGTTTCACAGCTCTACGTGCAAGTTGCTGTGTTGAGGTAATGGTCGTATTTGTATAATACAAAATTAATTTATTTTTGTCTTCAGGGACGCCGAAGCAGCGGCAGGGGCAGTTAGAGATTTGAGGGCAATCGAAACATAAGAAATCGTTGAATATGCTTTTTTTCTGTTCAGAAATAATGATGGCCTCAAAAGTAATAACATAGGTCATAGAAAACCATTCTGGGTTGTATGGGGGCGCGAATAGCTGCAATAAATATTTGTTTCAATTCGATCGTAATATAATACATGAAATTACTTATGATACTGTTATGAAAAGGCACGTCCTCTCCCGTTACCCCTTTTTTGGAAGTGCAGAAGCAAATCCCCCGTCATGCCCCCTCTCTCCGGCGTCCCTGTTTGTCTTTATTTCACAAATCTTCACATAAAATATCTTACTGGACTGCCGTCCTTGAATAACGATTTAAGGTCTGCACATTTATAAATATAAAAAGAGATAAACTCAGAAACGCTTTCCTCTGCTTGTTGAAGGGAAGTGTCCCCCATTTGCTGTAATGGACTTCGTCGTCATTCTTGACTCGTCTTCCTCTGTTGGGTTGGAAAATTGGAAAAAAATGAAGGACTTTGTGAGGAAATTTTTCGAGTAAGTTGACTTTTAGTTCACTAGCCTCTTTCGCTTAAACTTAAAAGTTTACCGATACTACTTATTTGGTCGTTTTGCTGTTTATGCACAAAAGACTTTGCTGCGTTTACTTTAAAGCCAAGCATCACTTACATCAAAACGTGTTTGTCTTATTTAGTGCAGGAGGTTCCCAACCTTTCTCTTACCATGTACCCCCTCAGCATTCCGACAACTGAGCATGTTCCTCTTCAGCGTTTCGACAAATGAACATGTACCCCTAAAAATTCTTATGAAAAAAGAATTTAGCATGATTATTCATGTACATATTTACCAATAAGCATATAATGATTTTTGAAAAGAAAATTCACTAAGATGTGTATAAATATTTGGAAATAAATTATACTTAAATATGTTTTTCTCTTCTATTGCAACCTTATTGTATCCTTCGGAGAGGCAAATGTACCCCTGGGGTACATGTGTGACACAAAAAACCTGCGAGGCGACTAGTACGCTAGGCTTTAGTCAACATAAAATCGCAGTTACCATCTGCAGAAACAAAGAGCAGCGTCAAGAACACGCAGTAGCGACAACAACAGGACGGCCCGCTCAAAACTCGCCGTGACATACAAACGCCACTGCCCCAAGATGTCGTGGGAGCAGTAAACCTTCCGCGATAAACACATTAAGGCGACGAGGCAGCAACACACGAATCTCCACAACATGTACCCTAGGTTGAGAACCCCTGGTGTAGGCAGTGGAGAGTGGTGCCACAAGAGTCTGCAGCACCCAGAGCAACATATACCTTGGCTCTTTGGTCTTCTTTAATTCCTTTCATTCCGCTCTAGAATTGGCGCTTTGATGTCCTCCAAAGCGCTGTACCCAGGAGCATGTATCCCTTTGCCTTCTTGCACACACTCCGCGCGTTGGGTAGCTCAAATGTTCTGATTGATAATCAAGGTTAATCCAAATATGCGGTTACTGCTGCAAATATGAAATCCAGTGGAATGGCAAAAAAGTATATGACAAACGAACAACCTTGCTTGTATTGAGTACTAGTTATGATTAACCATTGATGCCTTACAAAAGTGATAGTAACTACTTCAGCAACAGAAAGCGATTACTCGAAAAGGGGAAAGTAACAGATGTTACAAATATTCAGAGCATTGCAATGAATTCAGAACATAATTATAATATTGTAGTGTTAGATAAAATTGCAAACCTTGACCTTTAAATCTCAGAACGTTTCGTAGCATTACGATTTGTCAAAATATTTGAAAGTTCTCACAAAACAAATTTCAGTCATGGCTGTTCAATATTTAGCAGAGTTCATCCCAAACGGAATCCCAATAAGTGCAATTTCTTGTTTAACTGTGCGCATGGAATGACGTTATCACGTTGAATATAGTTTGATTGGCTAAATGTTCACAGGAGTCGGTTCCAATAATTATAATTTTTCTTGAGTTCTGATCAAACTGTTAAAGTTTGGAAATTGTTCTTAAAACCTATGATTTTATCTCAAATGTCCTCAACACACGCGTTATGCTCAGTGGCGCAGCCAGGAGGACAACGGGACTGGCGCCTCTTTACAACTTGATCACTTGCAAGTCTGTTGCTCACACTTAAACGTAACCGCGGTGAAGGTAAGTATTAAGAAGATACCGCGATTTCGTGATGAATATAGTCATTTCCTCATCAAAAAACAGACCATTCCGCCGTTAAAAAAATAGGTTCAGCCCCACCAAAATCCTGCCTACGCACCTGGCAACGTTTGCAAGAAATGCTTCACAGGTTGACTTACACTAACCTTATTTTGCTTTTGCGATGCCAGTCATTTCGCTTTGGCACCCGACGCAACTTACTACGGAATCTTCCGTTACAATGGAAAAGTCGACACGAGCACGCAAGTAACATGTTTGCTGACATGTAAATTTGCACTGTTGTATGCGATTGTGTGTTGCTTTTTGCTACGAAGCGAAATTTTATTTATTATTTATCATCTTAAACAGGGAAAAAAAACGTTGTTAATATTATTTCAACCTTGGATTACATCAAAAAGTGGAAAGCTATTTGAATAGTATTTGAATTTGTTTTCATGCCATTTTAAAGATTGGCGTTTTCAATCGCAGACAAAACAATGATAGATGAAGTTGTTGTTTGGAAGCTAAACCAAGCCTGCTTGAAAATTTTATAATACGTATGGAGACATATTTGATGTTTCACTGTGCTTCATCGCCATTTTCGTTATTATTAAACAGCCTGTGATTGACCCTTGTGTTTTCCACTAGATGCAAACATTGACTGAAGCAAAGAGTCGTGAACTTAAATCCGTCCTGTTTGTCAAAATGACCACAGATACTTATACTTTTTCAAGATACTTCTTTCGGACTTCACTACAAGCATGGAAGATTTGGTTGCGGCTTTCGATGCCATACCATATGATGGTTCAGGTAGCCTAGTGTTCCCTAAGTTTCACTGATAAAATAATTGTTTTTGTATGGTAGGCATATTTTCGTATACCGTTGCATGTTTTATTCAACTTAAAACAATTTTTACTAAACTTTTAGCTTTGTTCAGATTTTTGAAACAGACTGTTATTTCTAAACTGCAGATAGACTAAAAAGGGTATGTACAATTTCCAATAACACATATTTATAAAAGTATCTTTGTCTGCGTACCTGAAGTCGTGAAGCATGTTTGATGTTTCCTATTTTATTTACTTCAAATTTATCGTGCATCTAATTTAAATTACTTTAAATATCATTCAATATACCTCAAATCACAAACTTCTTCAAAGTTTATCGCTGCACAACGCTGTTGTTTAGAAATTGTGGGATAATTTTTAGGAACGAAAACTGGCCAAGCGATCCAACACGCTGTGGATGTCGTACTTGCACCAGGCAACGGCAATAGACCAGATGCTCGCGACGTTGTTTTGATTCTCACCGATGGAAAATCTCAAGACGTCGTTGCAGGGCCGGCTGCCTTGTTAAGAGCCACTGGTGCAATGGTAAGATCAACGATTAATGTGTTTCACTGAATTGACACATACAATGACCACTTCAACTGATTTGATGTAGAGAGATACACCATAATCGTTCCACCTCGCAATTAGTTTATTTGTCACATACACACATTGTCTTATATTGAAAAAAGTTATTGTGCTGATGTAAAAGTATTTACATAAGCTGGAGGTAAATGGCGACGATCAAGAAATAAAGTTGATAGGTGTGATCGTTGGACAAACTCGTCAAACTAACTTCTTGTTGCAGATATTCGTGCTTCCGATCAAACCGCCTTCACGCAATCCCAGCAGGCCTGGAAAACTGGATATGCAGCAGATACATGAAATTGCTGGTTCAAATGGCACAATAATAACCGCTGCGATAGAGGGAGGGTTCGAAGCTTTGACGGACGAATTCTCTGAAGATGTCAGCTTCTTGATTTGCGGAAATCCGTGCGAACATGTTTTGCACGATCATGATTAAACACCAATATTTGTTGATAAAGCGACATGCTTAAACTGCACATTCAGATCTAGCAAAACTAAAAACTGGTCAAAGAGATTCTGATTTTTGACAAACTTGCTTAGCTCTTAATTATAATCAAGTTGTAATCATGTGTCCTGAGTTGCGATTTTGCTTGCAGTGTACATAAAATTATTTGCATTTGCTGATATGGAAGTGATTCTTATGACTTTTTTTCTAAAACCCCGGTGAAACTTTTGAGGATTCTAACGGAAACTTTGCCAACGCGGAGCGCTCTCATTCATTATAATGCTACAAGCTATTCTGAGGTCAGAGTTCCGTGGTCACAATTATCGGAATAGACCAAGTTTGAGATGAACCTTACTGCTTATGGTGCCTTCAAAAAGAGATTGTACTCTGACCCATTCCATAAGCGTAGCCAAATTTTTCGCATATCTAGTCATTTTGTGCTTCGAGAAGCGGCGTCCTAAACAAAAATACTGTTGCTTGCCTAAAATCAAAAATTTTGGATCCCCCAAAATTTTTGGCTCTTCCACTGGTCGATTCATTTGCCGAATGATTCCAAATAGCAAAATTACAAATCAAAGCTTGGGTGGAAAGAGGATCGCAACGTGCTCAGTGTGTGAGTCGTATAAGTCTGCAAGGGAGAGCGAAGCGGACTGGGGCATACGACAAATAATGTCGCATTTGTGCGAGTTCCCTTCTTACAGCTACGGGCCGTGTTTGCTTTTTCATCTCGAAAAAAGTATCATCAGCTGTATCCTGTCAGCAACTTAAGGTTGAGGAGAGTATGGATGGTTCAGAAAGTTTGTTTTCTTCTACGTATAAGCGGTGCTGTCAGATATTGCGAGTTTTTCGCGTTATTAATGTTTGCAACTCCGTGTTCAGCGTAGAATGTCTGACACTGTACGAGCAAGCTCCCATGCTTCATGGGTCCACTCCACTTGGAATTTTCTGCAAACATATAACGTAATTGTTCTGGGTGGCAGTTGTACAAATGGTAATTGTTCGGCGACAGTTGTTCAGATACTGGCTAATCGCTATCAGCAATCACTGTCTCGCAGCTCGCTGCTTTTCCTGCAAACAGGTACGCCGGAACGGCTGTAGGCCAGACGGGGCAGTAAAAATGTTGAGGGCAATGGAAACTTATACAAAACAAACAAATCCTTACCAATATGTTTGATTCTGTTCAGCAACAATGCTGACCTCAAAAATAACAACAGAAATTATAGAAAACCATTCTGAATCTTCTTGTTGCACGAATAGCTGCAGTAAATTTGTTTTGAAACGATGTTAATAAACTATGAATTTATCCACGATACTGTTATGAAAAAGGCACCTCAGCCCCGTTTCCCATTCTCCCGCTCTCCGGTGTCCCTGCCTGCGAAGATGCTGGCGGTAAACCGTTTGGATTTGTCCTACGCTTCAAAGCGTGCACTCCCGCAACTTGAACTTAAATGAACCTTTGAAGGTTGGTTACTATGATATTGTTATGCAACAACGGCCAACAGTACGAAAATCTACTCGTAGGTTTCGCAACTTGCCTCTGTATGTAAAAGGAACGGGCATGAGGAAAGAGAACTGCAATCTTGTCATTGCCCGACACCAAAACTGGGAACCTTGCTCTTGTGAGTGTGTTTTACCGGAAAAAAGTGTCATTACAAGAATCAAACTAATTGAGCAGAATTAAGCGACCGACCTCAGGTTTTTTAGATACATTTTTTCTTAGTTACAATTTCCAGGGGACGCAAATGTTTTACTTTCCCCTGCGAACGCCCATGCACTGTTCGGTGTTTCATTAGGTGCGTATAGATAAGAACCACTTAACCATCGCAGAGAAGCAATGGCGTAACTAGAGGTTTGAGCCAGGAGGGAGCAAACTTAGCCGAGGGGGCCATTAGCCACCCTTTGTGTATGCAATAATTAGTTCCCAAAACCTCATGTACGTTATTCCACAAAAACAGAAAATATTTGTCGGCTGATGTAATGAGCTTCAATTGGGTAAATGACTTTAAAGTAGAATTTCATATTTTCATGCAACATATCCTATCTGAAATTGATGCTCATCAGTGACTTGTGAAAAGTAGGCTTATGGTTTGTAAGACCACCACAGACCTGAATCTTGGTATTAATTCCACTTTTCTTCTAAGCATCAAATGCTTGAGTTGATGATGGGGCATGGGGTGGATTCTGGGCACTGCCTGAGTCAACAACAAAACAAATGTAGTAAGTCCAAAGCGACATTTTTGAGCAGTTCATTGATCTCTCCGCATCAGTGATTAAAACGCATTCATTTAGCAACTACTAAGCAAATAATGCCAAACAATTTTATCTAAATATGGAGCTGCACACCAAACAATTACAGATAGGTATGAACAGTGCCGTAGCAGCCCAAATCTTCCCCCCCAAAAGTGCAGGGTTATTCAACTGGCGGACCGTAGTCATACTGCAAAACAAACGAAATCACTGTATAGTGGCACAGTAGCACACATGAAAAATATTACATAAAATTAACCATGACAATATCATAAACATGTCACATTATAGTAGTATCAGAACGTCACTGAGCGAGCCTTTTGGCATGCAAAAGCCTTTGTGACATCATCCGAATCTAGAGAGCACACACATGAAGCTTCGACTGACAATATGGCTAATGAGGATAGTCTGCTATCTGTCATATGAGACCTGTTGAAGGATTTGATCAGCTTCAGTTTGCTGAAACTCCTTCCAGCGCTGGCAACAATATCGGCGCAGTTTAGCATAATCCTAAGTGCAGTAAATACGTTAGGATAAATTCATCAAGACGTGTCTTGAGAATAGAGCTTAACAAAAGGAATTGGGTCTTAATCATAGTCATTTAATTAACGACGATTACTTAGAAATGTTGTAATGAAATGCAAATGTTAACAAAATTTTGCAGGAAATCCGAATCAAGACTATTGTGGCAAATCACCACCGCAACACTTTCGTTCTGTCCATGGGCGTCGGAAGGTGGGCAGGGGGTCCAAGGCCACTCCGGGAATTTTGACATTTTCAGCAAAAAAGGTTGTTTTCTTAGTTTCGAAGGGGAAAAATGCAATTTCACCACTTTTGGCCCATCTCTGGAAAAATTTAGGAAAAATCTCCCCTTGCAAAAATCCTCCGGACGCCCATGCTTCTGTTATGAAAACACTGTTTCCAGAGGAACAAACCTGAGGCCAATCAAAGCAATGCGCCGCGATGAACGCTTTCATTCATAAGCGCTTAAAAGTGTGTTTTGCTTTAATGAAAAGCATGAGCATCGTGCTTTTAAATGGCCGAAATACACATGCATTAACCTTTCTGATGTTTTCTAGATTTTTTAATCACCTGGTGCATGGCACATGTTTAGATTAATAACATTTTTGATCTCAAATGGCTATAAATATTGACAAATATAACCAAGGGGGCCTACGTGCATGCAACATGCTTGACATCTATCCATTAACTGGACTACTCGGTTGGGACAAGCTTACCAGTGATTGCTAAATAAACTCTTCTAACTACACTATTAACTCAATCTTGCTGTCTGAACATCAGACTGCGCAAATGTGTAAGTTTGTTCGTAAGCACCAAAGGTATCTTGCTTCTGTGCAGTACAAAATACGAGAAGACTACCTGAACTAGCCATAATACATATTTTCACAACAATCACAACACAAAATAGGTTGATCAGGTGTAAGTTTGACTTCTGGACGTATAAAATGAGGCATATAGGCTAGCTGCATGTTCGTTCAACACTCCAAGCAATGAATGGTGACGTTTTACGCATAAGCCTCAAATACGTTTACTACCTCACAAATGTACCAAAAATGATCAGGCAATGTTGTACCAGGTAACAGCGGCAGGTGCTGCTCTGTCTATAAATTACAGGACAAAACAGAATACGGATTGATAAAAACTACACTGATTTCTAGTGTTTCACATTTCAACTTGGGGACTGAAGTTTTGTTTGGGAGGCTAAGCCCACAAAAGCTTCCCCGTGGCGACGGGACTGAATTTTGGGCCCCCTGTGTCGCTAGGTGGTAAACTTCCGGATATTTGTCTGCAGGGCCGGCCTTAAGCCGACCCAACCGATGCAGCTGCATTGGGCCCCGCGCCATGGTGTTTGGGTAGATTGTTCATCTTTGCCAGATACACCTTGCGCTTGAGAATTCAGTAGAAACGCTATATCAATTACATTGTTGACAAAGAACGCTCTCGTCAGAACTAGCTAATTTCGTCTCGAACGTCAGCAAACGTGCTCAATTCTCGTGTTAGTGCTTCACTGTATATCTGTGCTCTACCACGATCGTAACACGGTTGACTGAACACGATGACGTCATAAAATCACTGCTCAGAGGGGCCCCGCGCCCAGGTCTTGC
>JGI24158J21664_10003919_pt1 | contig 18959 bp, 12 predicted proteins | sample Ectturendosymbi3_FD_21664 | JGI IMG/M metagenome (IMG submission 21664)
ACCGTTGCTGTTGGGGGCCCCTTTGCAAGCAGAGTACTTACACATGCAGTTTCTTTGAGGCTCCTTCAATGAAGTTTAAAAGCAGAGTCCTTACACATTTCGGTGACTGTCGGGGGCCCTGTGAAAGCAGATACCTTCAAATTTCAGTTGCTGTTGGGGGCCCCTTTGAAAGCAAAGTACCTGCACATTACAGTTTCTGTAGGGGCCCTTTGAAAGCAGAGTACTTACACATTACAGTTTCTTTCAGAGGCCCCTTCAATGAAGTTTGAAAGCGTAGTACTTACATATTTCAATGGCTGTTGAGGCCCCTTTGAAAGCAAATTACCTTCAAATTGCAGTTCCTGTTGGGTCCCCTTGAAAGTAAAGTACCTGTACATTACAGTTTCTGTAAGGGGGCCCATTGAAAGTGGAGTACTTACTTATGATTTGCTTTGTAGTACATTATATAAGTGAATAATAAGTTTTTCATCAAAAATAAGGAAAATTTACACGCGTAACACTTCAGGGGGGGGGCAAAAAGGGGAGGCTTGAGGCAAATGCCTCGTTCGCCTCCACTTAAACACACCACTGTAAACAACCACAAGTTCTTTCGCGTGATTCACTCGTAACAATCGGTATGATTCAGCAAACGTAGCAGCAGAACGATGGGCATGACGACACTGTAGCTTACTATGTGCCGTGACCAGCAGATACTGTGGTAAATTCATTGAAACCCGTTAGAAGACACCGGCGTTAACAGCACGAAATCTGAATGGGTGAATAAAACTAAATTTCATGAACAGTTAAGACATAAATTGTTGACTAATATTTATCAAACTGATCTTGCACCGACAATTGACCTCAGCCGTACCGCAGTTTGCTGGAGGCCCCTTCAGATCTTGAGGCCCTAGGCTTAAGCCTATATAGCCTATAGGTAAATCCGGCACTGTATACAGTACGTTGTCATACAAGTATAGATGTAGGAGCAGGCAAATTTTTGGGGGTGCGAAGGAATTTGCCCGGATTCTCCCAAACTTGTCCGAAAAATACTTCAAAATAAGTGACCTCCACAAAAAAACTCTTCATGTCAATTCGGGCGCCATGTGACCTCCAAAGCTTTTCATGTCAATTCGGGTGCCATTATTTTCAAATCAAGGCATGTTGGGCGCCATTTTTGCTCAGATTTTCAGAGAGTTTTAGAAGATTGTCAGAGATTTTGCCCGGATTTTCACCAAATCAAAACTTTTGGGGGTGGGGTTGCACCCCCTGCACCCCCGCCTCTTACACCAGTACGTGTAAGTGTTATGTCTTGTGATGTTATAGATCACGTAGCAGATGAAATTCGAAGTAATAGGGCAAGAGTCTGCCTTCAGTTAGATGAGTCAACTGACGTGTCGAACTGCACGTATTTGTTGGTTTACTGTCGATATATACACTTAGTTGAGTTGAAATACTGAGTTCTTCATGTGCGAAAGTCTAGAGACGACTACCAATGTGACTGATGATCAGGAAAAAATGAATAATTTCTTTCAACAAAATAAACTTGTAGAGTCACATTCAACAAAATAAACTTGTAGAAATCACACGCTATGCACAGACAACGCGCCTTCTAACCTCGGTGAAGTCAGGATTTACAACTCTGGTGAACAAACGAGCAACACACATCATTTCTATCCCTTGTGTTCTTCATCGCCATGCACTGGCGAGTAAAGCCCTTCCAGAATACTTGAAAGTTCTGAAGCCGTAACTGAACGTGTAAATTTTATCAGGCACGGACTCGTCTTTTTCAAAGTGCTTCATAAAGATGAATTTATTGATCTTCAATGATAAACTATGCTTTATTCCAAATTTAAATCTTGTACTGTAACTGTGACTTTTCCAAATTTTGGTATGGATTGGGCGAATAGTTTCCAATGCTGTCGAAGCGCGCATTTGAAGTTATTATACCTTTTCAAGCTACTTGTCTGTGTGAGGCAGGGTTCTCTTCAGTGATGATCATAATACAAAACATCGATTGATTCCCAGGGATGACATGAGACTGAAAGTATCTCTTTTCAACCACTGTTCCCAGAATCTCAGATATTTTGCGTAAAAACAAGCACAAAAGTCTCACTGAGTGACAGACTGATTGAAATTGCTTGTCATTTTTCAATGTAAAAGAAAAATTTAAACACGGCTGTGTATTCCTTCTTCCAAACCTTTTTCCCCTTGACTAAGTGAATTGCCGGTTCGTATGAAACTGTTTTCAGAATTTCAACAATCTCACTGAACCACTTCTTAAAAGTATTCGTGCTTGCTTGCAAGAGCATTTTATTAAAGTTTCATCTCAGAGACTGATAAGTTTTATACAAGGATTACCCTGAAATTGGTTCCATTAAGCACAAAAATTCATATATCTGAGTGAAGGTTTACAACGTTTTTCCAGAACCTGCCCCGACCTTTCCAAAAAAGTCATGCCTTGACACTACATATTGTTGGAGGAAAAATCAATTTTTTGATTGCGTTACGTTAAGAACCACCGATCTAAATACTATCTACGCTAGGTGTTGGAATCATTTCGGAGGACACTCATCATAGATGCTGTTACGCGCAAATCACACAAATAAAAATTGCGAGAAAAAAATTTGAACACGCGCACAGTCAACGCGTGGGTTACATCCAGCTTCGGCACTGCCGTGGATCAAACATCGTGGTATCTAATGTACGGTTTCATTAGCAACGTTCTGAAAACTACAGCTGAGCGACATGTGGTTGAGCTTGCCAGCAGACATGAGTAACGCAGCCGGAATTCGACCTCACATGACCTGTCTCGTCTCAAAAACAAACGCAGAAGGCTGCGGATTAAGCGTCATATGAACCGCGTGCACTGGTATTTAAAACTGATAAGCGATTCACTTTCCCTCGCGTAAAGCTGGACAGCAACGCGTTGATTAATTATTGTATTTGAAGTGGACACGGTAAGGAACACCGAAAACGTCAGCAGAACAACTGTCGAACTCTAGATCGGAACATGCAGGTAATCAGCAAAATACAACACTGTTATATGAAAGGCATGCAATGGAACACGTATGCTAAGGTACAGTGTACGAAACAACTATACGTTGAAGGCCTGTCGCGTCAAGGTACAAAAAACAAGGCTAATCGCGAATAAAACTTGGAGGGTCATAAAACAAAATAGATGTATGGCATCAAACTGAACCAGGTTTCTGAGAGCGTTCAAGTCCAAACTGGTTTAAGCGTCAACATACAAAGGAAACAAACGGCTACGTTATTCTGACGGTTAGCATTCGTAATTTTTGCAGCGCTTTTTACAAGCAAACGAAATTTCTGAAACGAAAGGTCAACGAAGATTCTCGATTGTTTGACATGACGAAAAAAATTGCAATGCAGCTGCAGGAACAGGTCACATCATCACTTGCGAGACGAAACTTACGAATTGCACTTGGAAAAATTCTCAGGAACTAGCGAAGCACCACATTCAAAGAAACCGTTGATAACAATAAGTGGGCACTTACTATTTGGTATGCTGCACTTTTTTGCTGATGTTTTGCAGCGCCAGGAATTTGAGACAATTTTGAGCGTGTGTTGTTTTCAAAAGTTCGTTTTTGAAAAAATTACCTCCGAGGAGCTGTGCTCAAACACGAAATGTCGCAAGCATGAAAAAGGCAGTTAAAGAACGAAGCCACGACGACGTACGTAACGATGTGAGCACAGTGCGTAAGACAAGAACGAACAAACGAATAGTGTAATCGACTGAAAGCAAAACCTACACGATTGTGACGATGACAAAGGTAAGCCACACGTATTATTAAACTAAAAAGACTTGACATTACAAAACAGCACAACACGGAAAAGCAGAAGCAGGCGCACAGCAACGAGCGACTAGGGAAAGGTCATTCGCTCTCCTAAATCTTTAAAACCTGCTGCCCATTAAAATTGTCTGACGCTTTACGACAGGTCAAAGCATGATGTAATTCACTGACGCATCAACCTTGCACGCGTACCCATGCAAGGTATGGAGCAAGCAAGAGCGCTTTGTTCCAGTTGCCGTGACCACACCCTCGGATCGAACGGATGGCTAAAAGAAATATCACCGGCTGTAGGGACATATCCCGGTACGTAACGTTATTATGCACAGGGGCAATATCAAACGTGTAGCAATTACGTCAGCCCGAGAACGAAACGCATCGGTCTTGACGATTTGCATTCGACTCGCTCGCAAACGGGCGCGGTGGCACGAAAAAGTTGGCGTGGAAAAGTCCACTGATCGGGCTCGCGACATTTAAAAAGCACCCGAACACTTCAATCAACAACTTCGCAATTCATCAATGTCCGGCAATGTCACTGCCACGACGTGATCAAACCAAACTAATGGATTTCAAGGAAACCGACAGCTCGAACTTTTCGCTGGCAACAAACAACGCTGAGCTGCAAAGCTTTGCAGCACTGCAACCGCTTTCATCACAATTTTCTAATGCAAAAGTGTTAACGAGACAAGCGGGATCGGGGTTGTAAACGCATCGCTAACCGACGCTCCACTGTACTTTCCAGTACAATGCGTCTGACACGTGACAGGTAAGGGCAGAAACGCCGCTTTAAGATGCATTAAGTTTTCGAACGTTCTGTACGGATCAAAAAGAAGTGACACGGACTGAGCGAAACGTCTGCGAGTTCGGCCGGGATTGAGACAACAGCGGGTCAACGTTTCGCGCTGAAGTTAATTAAGTTCTTTATAATGAACGTGCGTGCAGTGCACTTTAATTCGGTAAGAGGCAAGACCTGGCGCCGAACAGAAAGTCCTGTCCTGCGCAAGCACGTGCCTGGCCAAAAATCGATGTCGGCCAAACGTGAAGATTAAAAATCAGTGTCGGAAAATCTTCGCCTCGTTGGTTTCAGACGCAATATGGCGGCGGGCTTCCTGTCGCGCACGATTCGAACGAAGCCAGGTTTAAGGGCTTGCGAAGCGTACGCGAAGGAAGATTCATCTTTTGTCAAGCTCCTAAAGTTAAAGAAGACAATTGATGAAAATTTAAAGGAAATTTTCCGAGATACAGAAATCATGCAAATTTAATCGAACCGTTTGACTGCGTCGGGTCATTGTTGTGTGAGTTTGTAGGACATACCTGAACTGACAATCCAACACGTGAGTCGTTCTTAGGTTTTTAAAAACAACGGGCAAACGCTTTTCTACAACAATGTCGGATCATCTTCTTTATGAGCGACAGGTGGAGCGGTCAACTTGAAGAAAAATGCAAAGACACAAGCGCAGAATAAGAGTCTCGACAACAGGCGACAAAAAATCATTCGTGAACGACACAGAAGTAAAAAATCTTTGGTTTTCTGCGCTTGCTTATGCAAGCGACATGGATACGCACGGAAGAAAAGAAACAACCGAGCTGCAGAAAATTAGCAGCAGCGCCCGTTAATACGCAATAAGAAAATCATGAAGTCTTGTGTGACGATAATTTGGCAGGAATCGCCAAAGATGCTGACCGAATGCAAACGCGAAAAAAATTTGCATACAGGATGGCAGTTAAAAGCAAGAAAATAATATGCAACAGTGCTGCGGCCGTGCAGGTAAGTAGTTCGGCGATGAAAAGAAAACAATAGCTTGGTACCGAAAGAAACACAGCAGCAAGTCATGTCAGCTGCTTCTACGCAATAAGAGCAAAGCTACCGGTAAACAGTAGGAAGTGGATGCAAGGAAGTAATGCTTCATGTCAATTTCCTTTTTTTGCCCAGTGTAGCGTGAACGAAGCATCAAGCTTAGCACCGAAAGAATTTCGACAATGGCACTCTGGGGTTCATAATTTGTCTCACGTGCATTAACAGTTTGTTGTAATACAACGATCGGAAAGGTAAATAAACAGCGCGTGTTGAGCAAAATAGTCGTGGCGCAGTAACGCGAGCACTGTCCCGGGATGGTGAAGATTTCGTACATCCGAAGGTTGGTTCCCTTACGTTGTGGGATGGCGAAAGAAAGATCAGTGAGTTCGGATATACGAAAGCGGAAAATCAACGCAAGCCGAGGTAGATCACGAAATCGAAAGCAGCTTTCCATTTTTCAGAACTTCGAAGAAGTCAACACATTGCGTTAAAAATTCGCCGTTAGTTTGTGGACCGAATATTTATGAAAGCAGCAAAAACTCTGTCGAGAAGACACTAAAGGAGAGGCACGAACTTGATCTCTAGGTTTAAAATTGCTCAAACAAACTTTCCTCTGGTGTTTTCCTTAGGGATAGTCACACAAGAATTAATAACTCTCGCTGTCGGCACCAACGTCAGACTACACATCAACGTCACGTGGTTGTATGAGGAGGAGCGATCTGTTCGGATGACAGCTGTTCCATCCAAAGTAAATCTTCCGGTTCTCTGGCTGCTTCTGCTTGGTGCTCTCGTGGCCCTTGGCTATGAACCAGTAACGACGAGGGTGTGTCCTGGTGTTGCTGCAGGTGATGATGGTGGTGATGGCGAACCAACTCTTGAGGTAACGTTGGGGGAGGCATGATAAGTGGGAAATCTTGAGGTTGCTCGGTTTCAAGTGGCATTTGCATATAAAGAGGTATCCGAGACTGCTGCTGCTCTTGCTGTGTAGCAGGGGGCGGGAAGTGTGAATGCTGGGATTGCATTGGTTGCGGTACGCCGGCTTGCATTTGCAAGGTGGACTCCAGCGGATGCGTCTCCATGTACATGTGGCTAGGTCCTGCCATCTGTAAAAATCTATTGGAATGCTAAATCGAACCAAGCAGACAGCTCAGTCACCTCGAGCAGACATGTTTTGCGGCGAGAATAAAAATTTGAACTACTCGTATTTAATTCAATTCATACAGTAAGCCAATGGTTCTCAACCTTTAAAAACCCGCCGAACACCTACGTTCAGGTTTCCAACACATTTTTAAAAATCATTTTCCACACTTTTTCAATACCAAATTAAAAAAGTTCAATACGTGCTTTGCCTTCAGTAAAATTCTGCTCAGATACTTCTAATTTCTTTTCCATTTAGAATTTCCATGCTTTTTCTATACTAAACGCATATTATGGCCAATTTCAATACTTTTTCAAGGTCATGAAAACCGATTTTTAAATTCAATACTTTTCAATACTGCGTGGGAACCCTGCTACGTTATTCTCCAAGCTTGTTTCGAACCCCCATTTGTTGCACAGTGATAACAAAAAACAAAAACTGCAACAAGGCAACAAAAATAGGTAACTGAAACAAAATCAACCAACAGTTTTAACTTAACAATGCATTGTTTTTGTCAATATTTATTTTTTGTTTTTTGGCGACAATCTGGGAGATTCGTGTCTTTTTGTCAGAAAGGGCAACACAGTACTCATGTCATTTTCACAAGCCTGTTCCGTTTTGCGTTTTAACTTCCACCAGTATCGAAAACGCACGCTCGCATAAATATGCTGTTACGAACAAGAGAACCTCGAGGGTAAATATTGTGATACGAGGATACCATTCCATTCGGTGGCACCAAAACATATGAAGATATTTGGTGCTGAAGGTATGTTTTTTGATCTCGCTTTCCTGAAGGTCAATGATGCCATCTATGCGTTGGTTGTTTATACCTGCAGTTGTAATGTCAAAAACAAATGGCTGCCTTATCCATGCTGAATACTGCCGTCAGTCAGGAAAGTAGTACTTAATATATCTTTCTAATTCCTACAAAAGTTTTCCGGTGGTAAGGGCACCAAAGCTGTTGGCTAACTAAGCCAAGGTGAGAAAAAAACTTGACCATTCGAAGTGTTTAATGTCGGTGGTTGTGATCTTGCAGAAACTTGGATAGTTCTGCATACAAAGTAAAAACACCACTCATCACCTTTCCCCAAGATAGAAACCAACGAACTTCACAAGGGTAGATGACTTAGAATTGTGAGTCCGTTTCTACATACAGCTGCATAAAAATACGATGATTGAGAGGGCGCTCTCACACGTGATTAATGGTTTGAACAGCAATTCTGAGAGCTTAAGCGAGCATTGGAAGCAGCAATTTTGATACGACTGCGTTTTCCTTGCTATAAACTGATGAAGGAATAACTCTAGCCACGATAGTTCTCTGTGCAGCGCAGTACGTGCAGTGAAGATAAGCTTCAAACATGATTACTTGAGCGAATTGTTGAATCACTGAAATGAAGTGGTTTAATAGCAAAGTGTGCCATGATCAGCTTGCTGTGATCGTAACCGCGCTTTTGGTTATACGCATCACCCAACATCTTCTACGCTGTACTTTTACTTGGTACTTAGCGTATCTTAATCTATGAAGCTGAACACTGGTCAATTTTGCTCAATTTTGTAGTTCGGACGACCTCAGCCGAATAATCCCTGAAACGGCCCCGTCGAACCCCAGGGGTTCGATCAAATCCAGGTTAAGAACCACTGCACTGAGCACAGTGAGACGAAAATGATAACCGACAAACCTCGTGCGTTTGAACCACAGATTGCTGGTGCTGCTTCATCTGTTGCTGCTGCTGCTTGATTTGTTGTTGCACAGCTGCTTCGCGCGTACGTTGGAAGCCTTCCCACATCTCTGGTGGCTAACAAGGGTAAAGTTCAAGAAGACAAACGGAATCCCGTACAGAACCACAGGTTCAGACCAAAGCGAAAGAGCTCACCCATTTTCGAGGTCGGCCTCTAGGTCGTTTCGGCGGTCGTTCAATTCTCTAGCAAACACTGCATTTTTAAAACGATGAAACATGCAGTTTTTCACGCCTCTTAAACCTTGTAATTGCATTAGTCCACAGTCTACGACTATGTCCATGCTGATTCATCATAATCCGCTCCCACTGGACTGAACACACAGCGCTACTGACCACTACACACTTTCATGCAATGCCCATGAGACTATCCGTAGCACAAGAAGTCTATTAGAACACTTAGGTCATTTAATTGCGTATACTATCGTGACGCCGTGGGCAATGCAAAGGGTGTTGGCAGCCAATGTGCTTAATGCAAGTGAAGGACACAACGAAAATATGAAGTATTAAACATCATACAACACATACAAATGCGAACCCTTGACCAAGTGCTTTTACGGCTATCTTCTTCATAACAGTTTGCAGAATCATAACTTATACAGATTTCATGCGCCAACAAACTATCTATTGAAAAGATGTAACATCTAAAATTTCAAACAGAAACACATTACCACAGAAACTGTTTATTATGCAATGCACAAGAGTCATGAATGTGTTCACCTTATATGAGTGAAAATAATGGCACAACACATGCAAACGCACATTGACATAGCAATAAAGACTTACCGCAACTTCTTTTCTCTACATGGCATTTTAGGTAAAAGGAAAGTATATTTCATCTTTCAGTACAAATGTATATCCAAAATGTAAGTTGTAAACATAGTATTTCTAATATTTACAAACAATAGTGCAAATCTATGTAGCATTTTAATAACACAACGAAATGTATCAATAACCCTGGTCATTTTAATCCTGGAAGGCATATGAAGGAGTTCCTATAAGATCACACGAGCACTGCTCAAACACACTTATGTATGCAAATGTGAAGAGATATTACATAATGCATTTAGGTATAGAGTTCATGTGAAAGATTTATAACTTGATCAGGTGACTGTTTCGTACAGTATCAACCACATGACAAGGATGTATACACACAATACAAAAAGGCATATTAATACAGCAAAGAAACATACCACTCACAGCCAAAATCCAGTTCAGTAAATATGCAAAACAAAATATTTTTTACCTTTCTTGGTTTTTTATTCTTGGAACCTTTTGGTCGACCCCTTGGTCTGCTTATTCCAGCTGGTTTGGGTGGCTGCAGGGGAAACAAAAGTACAAGAAAATTTTTATTTGCTTACGTATAACATCTTCTACACCAAAAAGCAAGGAAATCAAAATATAACTATAAGAGCACAACTTCAAAACATGACTTATATAATTTTATGTCTCAACATGGAATCCAATTATTGTGGCCCTATTAAAATCGGATTGATGAGGTATGCTTGGAAGTTGAGTTCAATACTTTATTGGAAAAAAGCTCTGCATTACGGTGGATCTCTACCTTTTAAAATTTATTGAAATTCAAAATTTTTAATCCCACGTATTGACTGCACATTTTTAGCAATACCATGTATATGCAATCAAGTTCTAGTATATTTTTCAGATGGACTTATGTTGTTAGAGTGTTACATGATCAAATGCACATTTTATTGAACTAATATTTTTTAAAGTTTGCACAACTAAATCATGTTTTTTGTTTGAAACAAACAATAGCATTATTGATTTACTAATCCAAAGGGTGGGGTGGACATGCTTCCTTTGTAGACCGCTGACAAAGAGTCATGTACCATCAGTTGGCTACACACATACCATAGATTGAGTAGCATGGGCCTTGAACAGTCACTATTGCCTGTATAAGTGAAAGTTGTGAAAATGAAAGATTTGTCACTGCATATCTGCTAGACCTGTTTGCTTAGCTGTTGTTTCTATTCTGTAAAAAAATTCACCAATAAAAAATACAATAGTACAAATACTAGCAAACCACATAAAATCTTCCTTCATTATCTTTTTTTTCTGTGTCTGCATGCTCTCTGGTATAATTTTCTCATGTTTCATTCAAAAAATATTTACTGGTGATGAAAACAGTTATTGTTTAAATAATTGCTTGTTACATTATTGTTACTTATCAGCATTCCAGATGAAAAATCTGCACCTCCCACACAAAATACTTGATATACGAAACCACAGATCTACAGCTTGATGTTTTCCAATGCATTGATAACACCAACATACAGTACATCCATAAAATAATAGTTGAGACATTAATTAAATGGTGTATTGTAAATAATATTCTAATTCTTTTAGCTTCGCAAATTTTTAGTACTGTCACTGTAACTAACCACAGTTCATGTTTCTTTCTTTAGTTGTTTTCCAGTGCCAACATTTAACCTGTAAGGTTTGTCTTACAGTTTACTTATAGAGGACTGATGATGCCTTTAAAAATGCTAAATTAGTTTCCCTGTTAATGAACTGTGATCGATTTACTTGCCACTATCTTTGTGTCTTATAACTATGAAAACTAGATACGCTTGCAAATTTTATTAATCATCGCAGAAAAGTGAAAGCAGAAAGCTGGTAGATTCCTCAGAAGCTTGCTGCCAGGCTAAAGTTTGTTTCTAATGCTCTAACTCATGTGATCCTAATATCCATGACACTTACACAAGTGTTCAGTGATGCCATCAATGAAAGTAATGGACACTATCAACTTATATAATTAGACTTGTGATGTGTCGAATAATAAATGGAACTATTTATGAACAAAGATTGCTTTTAGTACTTGAGTGTCTACTAGATTATTAACATCATAAACAACATGCAGTGGAGAAATTAACTGAATTTTCCATTTAGTGAGACTGACTAGTGGTTGACACAACTGCTTTATCACAGCTTTTAAAGCCATGCTATTTAACCCTCATGACAAAAACTCTTGCAAATGATTTGAGGCCAACTGATAGTTTGACCAATATTTGTTTGGCATATCAGTAATGGTGTGGCTTCTGAAAACATGCAACAACATAAAATTAACACATCATACAAATGCAAGGCTATTCAATATAAAGAAACTTACAGCTTTTTTCTGCTAACACACTGGTGTTTTGAAAAGGAAACAGAGTGGACAAAAAGCAAGTCCCACATTTTGCAGTTTGTTTACACAAATTACGTCAAGGTCAAAGTCTGAGTTTGTTTGTGACACTATTGCACACCTTTGGGGCATCAAGATATTATATCAGTCATATTGATCATTGAAACAAAATAAAACTTCTGCAGTATCAACATTAAAAAATACTAAGTATTGTTTTGATACCTAAGTACAATTTTGGGTGCTCTATGAAAATCTCTACTATCACAGCTATTGCGTGCAACATGAAATGATCATGAATAACATCAACAAGAAGTCTTTCAGTCCTTGATAAGCAACATGGCTAATGATCTGGCTATTTAAAGTTGAGGCAATGAAGTTTCAGTTCATTTCCTGGTGTGCATCATCCCAGGCAGTGGTTGTGATAGTGGTAGTGGTACCTGATAAGGAATCACATCTAGCTTGCCATGTTCAACCAACCCTTTCCAGACAATGGGAGCTAAACATGCATTTGAGAAAAGAATGATGTTGCTCTTTTCTTCACAAGATTTATACAGTATGCAATATGAACTGAGGAATGGGAGAAGCTAATTTTATTCTTGGCAAATAAAAGAGGCTGCAAAACTACTTAAGATGGTTCATTAGTCTTCTATGGTTGTATGGTGGTGGACTTTTATGAATTTGAGTTGTGATGCTTCAATTCCACTTCTGGTACACATCACCCTAGGTAGTGGTTGCAAGACCACACAATCTGATAAATCATGTGTAAGCAGAAGCTAATGTACACAAAATAAGCATGTGTGCAGTTGTTTGAAAAAATCAGAGCAATTTGTCCTGCACACTCTGCAACAACATACTATCTGAAAGAATATTTTCATTTTTTACAAGAAAACTCGAACATAATTCACCCCACAAAGAGCATACATGAATTCTCGGGCGTCCTGGACCTCTGGTATGTAGTGGTGGCAACTGCTGCAGTCTTCCAGGTTCTTCATATGTCAAAGATGCTCCTTGATGGCTATGGTAAACCATGTGACTAGGTCCAGGATCATCAAAATGGTAGTCTGCTGGAGTTATGTGTTGTGACATAATTTCCATTTCTCTGTCCTTTTTGAACTTTTCATCATCTTCTCCCTCTCCACCCTCTCTGCCACTGCTAGAAGATGCTTCACGTTTTTGTTTGCTCATATCTGGTTAAAAAAAGCACTGCTATAGTGTGCCGCAAAAATACTGACTTTGATTATAGAATGTGAGCACTGAGCACGCCATAAAACATGCATGTTTTTTAATCACCAGTGTAACTTCAGTTGATTCTGTTCTTAGTATTTTATCAAGAACTCTACATTCTATACTGTTAGTTACACAGTAATAGTTAACTGCACAAAAAGTTATCACAGCATTATAGATAGCAGGATTCCTATGCAATTTTGAATATAAATTTTTAGACTTTTTCTGGACTTTCTCTAGATTAACTTTTCTGAATGGCCTGTCCAGGTCAAATATAGGCACTATAATGATTAACACAATATAAGTAAAATTATATCAATATTGAATAAAATATACGAAAATGTATGTCAAAAGATCAAGCCCGGAAAATTATTTTCTTTTTTCATATTAACAGACCAAAAAAATTTTTTCCAGACTTTTCCAGATGGAAAATGACGAAATTTATTTCCATACTTTTCAATAGTTTGCAGGAACCCTGAGATAGTCTTATAACTACTTTTTCTGTGTAAAAATTAGGGCGTGAAAAAGTAGGAACCTATTCAAATGAACTTGTTTGTCTGGTTTGTCATTCTCAGTGTTTTATTACATGGTAAAATTAGTATTTCACTGTTTGAAATATATATATATATATGACTTTATCCGATGTATTCCAAGGTTCCGAATATTATACTTATGCTTCCTAGTAATTATATAGCAATGTTGTCTATTGTAACTTCAAAATACCACAAAGGGCTAAATAGGGTAAACATAGACGACTAAGTGAAAAACAAACCAACTTTATATATAGAAAAAATATTGTCACTATGATCAAAGAGAAGTGAAACAAATGGAATAGTTCAACAAAACATGTAAAAAAAACAACAATGATTTTGACTGAAATGACAAAAAAAGCTACTGTTGGAATCACAGTACTTTTAACATCAATTAGAAGTTTGATACTTTTACTTAATGTCAAACATTCCTAGTGGGTTCTGAACAGAGCATCCATGTTAACTCACTACTAAATGACTAATTAGTTTCTTTTTTAAAATACTTGAAGGGTTGACTAAAATTTTTTATGCCTATGAATGCTCAACGTAACTGCAGCCTACAGACCTACAATCTAAAATGAGGCACTTTGAAACTTATTTCTGTGCAAGCTTCAGTCAATTAAATATTGATGAGCTGTGAGCAAGCACTTTCAAATGGAAAACTCACTGTAACACAACCATAAACTATAGGCATTTAGCGTTTTATACTTTTTGCACTTCAAAATTTCTGTGAATTGACAAAATTGTAAATAACATTCCAAGCAATCCACAGTGGCAACTTTTCACCTTTTCTACACCACAGGTGAATCACTTGTGATAATGAACCAAACTATCACTGAAATGAAATTAGTAACTAATCTATATATACCCATCTCCATACTATAGAATATCAAAAGATTTGATAATTTAAGGTTCAACAACAAACTTTTAAAAACAAACACACTAAATGCAAAATAAGCAATTACTGAAATAATTATCATATGGCAAGAAAAAATTAGCGAAGATGCATGGAAAAAGTTGGGGGCTAATTAAAATCACAGATAATCAAATGAATAATACAATACTACATGGTTTCTAAGCATTTCATGATTTTCAAGATCAAGACTGTTTAGATAACAGTCTATAAGATTACCTTATCAAAATTTTAATGAATACCTAGTCAAAATCATAAACATGTATTGCAAGTACAGTTGATAGCTTTGCTGCTTTTGTGTCAGTAAATTATTCACAGCACCCCTGCTGCTTCTAAATTTTTCACTAACTTGGTTCGAAAGGTCTGCATGCACAACTAAATGCCTGTAAAATACTAAAACATTTTACACTCATTTAACATCTTTTCATATCTTTTTAACACAAACTTCTTAAAACAGGTTTAATTTTTAGCACTCAAACTACATTTCAGTTAATCAGAGATGGTTATTTTTCAGCTGTACAGGGTTACATTAACTTGGTTTCAAAGCTTGTTGTTATTGAAAAAAGAAATTTATTTCAATATTGTAATCATATTCGATCTTACTAATATTATCGTACCTACAAAGCTTGAAGCAATTCTTTGAATTTTGACAAACATTTAAGTTTACGTAATTATTTAAGAGTTCATTTTCAGCTTTTTTTGAAAGAATGCCATTAAATTCAAAAAGACGTTTTTATAGTACAAAACAAACAACACTATTGAAATAGACTTAACACATATTGCAGTATCTACTATTTTTCAAATAAATTAGTTAATACCAATACTAAATGGTTTCAATTACCGAAATGAAACAGGGGCCAGTATGCATGAAATGCAGATGATTATAACGTAGCAATATAGCGATGAGGTAGTAAACAGCTGTAGCAAAAATGAGGTAGTGTCTGTTGGCCAGATTTGCTTCATTCTTCACATAAGCAATATCAACATTGTAGCAACCCTCACCTCCAACTTGGAATAACTAGAACCTGCACATCTGCCATTGACATAAAATTCCAAATAAATTATTTTGTGAGTTTCATACATTACTATACCAGGTATACAGTAAACAAACAATCCACAAAAACATCAAAATGTAATCATATATATATAAGGTTACAGGTTGTTCTGCCACAAAATATGCAAAATAAATTTTAATACTTGTCATCATATTTTATTGTATAAAAAATAAATGCAAAAAAACATTGTGCAAAACATATACAAAAAAAGCACTAACTGATTTAAAGAATCATTGAGTCAGCCACGCCATAAATGTTTAGGTGGCGGATTCATCAATAATCATAACTATTAATACAATTATTTACAAAACAACATAAAATAAAAGCTATATTAATAGCACTGAGTTAGAGTCTTTACAAGAGGAAAAAATAGAAGTATAATTAAATTAATGTAAACATGTCTTGAATATTACTCCATTTTTCTATTAGGGGGGCTTAACTGCAAAACCACCTGATTCATTTAGTTGCCCTACAAATAACATAGCCAGTTTATGCTTTATTTAAGCAATTTCTTTTACTGTTGGATACAATGTACGTAATTCTTCTATGTATGGTCTAGTTTTTCATCTACTAAGATTGCAATATTCACACTGCTTGGTATGTGACATTTTGAGTTGTTGAAACATAAATATTGTCTTTCACAAGGAACTCAAATTTGGCACATAGCAGACCCCAGAAGAATCGAGAATTTCTCCATGTTCAAGATTATTCGCAACTTTTCATTGCACATGGCAACGAGCTTGCCAAAGCAAGCCTTTTTTAATTTTATTTAATGTCATGTGCTAAATTGTTGTCACATGTAAATAATTTTCATCAAAGGTTTAATTCCAATATGGCAGATGGTTAAAATTTTTTGAAATTTTTTTTTTCGAACTTTTTGAAATTTTTTGATGCAGCAAATTTTTGCTTGTCACATGTAAATACTCAAAGAAAGTTTTCAATTCTAACTAGGGTTACCTAGCCTGCTAATTGCTTCTTTTTTAAAGTCTATGTACATTTTATTTTATATCTCTTATGGAATTAAGCATTTAACCACATGCAAAATTTTCAAATTTTCCCACATGCAGAGATTTTATATTTGCAAAAACATTTTTCTACACATGGACATTTTGCATTTGCCTTGATAGCCATAGCAAGTCTTGTCTTTTATGTAGAACTTCAAAAGTAGCACGTAAATAATTCACATAACTTTTGGCATCACACACTAAATTTTACCTGCTGTCATGCATGAATATGCCTCTAATAAGCCTTCAATTTTAGTCAAGATTATACCAAGCCTAAGAAATTATGAAGAATAAAGTTAACAGTTGCATACTCAGGTCAGCAACTAAAAATAATGGGCTTTCCTTATAATCCTAAACCTTACACAACATGCAAGAAAAAAATGCAGGTGCTGATGTGGTACTGATCCATGCTCATTATTGAAAGAGCTAGATTGTACAAAAAATTGAATTCTTTTTGTTTGCACACCTTGCTTTGACTTAAGAATATAAATAACCAATGCTTTGCTACCAAAGAAAACAGTGGTCATTCATGGCAACTCAATCATTCAAGTCCAATGGAAAGCAGCCATTCATCCACATGAAGTGAAGGAAAGTGAGAGCAGATTATATCATCAGAGACTTGTGAGTGACATCGCCATGACCTCTTTACCAAATATTCCCACCAGCATCAGGTGATCAATATGAAACGCCACTCTAATGTTATTTCCTCCACAGTCCATACACAGAGGCTGAACTTGTTCTTCAATAATCAGAACCAATTTTTGATTCACTCAAACAATGACTCAGTATCTTTTCTTAATCTTCACAGAAGATAATCTTCACATTTTCCACTCAACTTAACTTGATGCAAAGAGCTGCTGATCATAACTACATTAAGGCTTTCTAACACTTAGCATGCCTACTATATGTATAGTACCGTGGCAGTCCAATTAAGTTACAGGCCCTAATACACGGTGACAGGCTAATCTTTCTGATGCAGTCGAATGCATGTGTACTGCAGCCTTAGCCTACAGTATATTTTTATTGCAAACAGAAGCAGGGCAGCCGACTCTTGCAGAGTAAGCACACAAGTGCGCATGTGCAATTGTTGTATGCGTCTATGCGAGTAAGTCATCAGCTACTGTGCAGTACCTCTGTTGCATCTATCTACACTGAGGAAGAGGCTAGCGAAAGGCAAACAAGTGCTGGTAACTGTTTGTTCCATCAACGCTAGAAAATCCGCGATTTACAAAGCTCAAACTTTTCACTCCCACTGTGGTCGTTTGGCTCTACCTAACGGTGAAATAAACACCAAATTTCCAACTTGGGAATCCCAAGCATTAGCAAAAGAGATTTGGAGACAGGAGAAGTACTGTTGGCAGGCAGTCACGGATCAGCAGGCCTGCAGTATGGTGGCCCATGCGTGCCACCATAAAAATTTTGTTTTTGCCATTTTTTTGAAAAACACACAAAAAAACGTTTCAAAAACAAAAAATGTTACTTTCATTTCGAAAACATTTTCGTTTCGCAAATGTTTTCTGAATTAAAACATTTTCGTTTCTGCAGTCGATACTTGACTACTCGCCTGTTCAGAGACGAACATGAATTTAAATTCTTCCGGATTTTAGCTTTTTGATGGTGGATTTGTATTGGGTTTTGTAATCTCAGCTTAACTTGATTTAGATTGGATAATTTTGTTTTCAACTTCTTCGCATCTTTCAGTTCAGTTTCGGGATTGCAGATTAGTGTATTTAATCTGCCAGGCTTGGTTCAGTGAAGTTTTTCACGTCTGTCGGGATTGTACATCGCGTTTGTTTAAATTTTGAGCCTTGACTATGACCAGTGATACAAGTCTCAAGTCTGTTCTTTATGTATGATGTCATCAAAACTGTGACGTTAGTTTTGAAGAGGATATGGATATCTGTGGACAAAAGCGAGAGGGGTTTGATTTTTAGGCATAAAAACATGATTTCATTTGTGAATGGTCCCTCGGGAGGGAAATGTAGACTGGGGTAAGTCTTGTTCAAATTGTTGCCTTCTTCAAAAACAGATTTTTCCGTTGCAGTTTCAAATAAACTAAATGCTTCTTTTACCAGTACAGTACCTAACAAAGCGCGATGAACCTCTCCGAAATACAGCGAAGTGTTGTACGCATGACCGACTTTTCTATTTCGGAGAATGCAGTATGCTACTGCAAATGGAGAAGTCGGTCATGCGTAACGTAAAATGTTCATCCCAACGTTGCAAAGGGAGCTCCTGTACTCTTTCAGTTTGGTCGAACGATATCCACACATTGAAGGTGAGAGATTGAAGAAAAAGCTTAAAAAATTATGAATGTAACTTATTTTCAACCTAAAAGAGCAGGCAATGTAGAAAACAAAAACAACAGCCCAGTCAACATCAGATTTTTTCGCCAAAACATCAGACATCAGAAAATTCTCTCAAAACATCAGATCTGATGTTAAAACATCAGAAGTGGCAATACTGCTTGTCAGTGTCACCTAGAACAGTACTCTTCAACCTTTTTGTCATCGTGGAACCCCTGATATACTTTCGCGTTTGTCATGGAACCCCCATTAACAAAAAATCAAACAATCACGAATTTCTTGTAAGAAAATAAAATTTTAGTTATTACACACTTCAACAAAT
>JGI24158J21664_10003924_pt1 | contig 18934 bp, 15 predicted proteins | sample Ectturendosymbi3_FD_21664 | JGI IMG/M metagenome (IMG submission 21664)
ATAACTGACGAACCCATGTAGCTAGCCATTCAGTTATGCCTAAAGCAGCTAAAAGGTTAAACCACCCCAAAACCCTAAAATTTAGCTGTAAAACAAAGACTGCTCATATCTCTCGATGGCACAGAAACTGCCAATTATGATTTCAGGCCCGCACGGTCTCGTCGCCACGGGATGTTTGCTGGGCTTAGCCCCGCCAAACAAAGCTCCAACAATATCAATTAGTGGAGTTTTAATAAAACTTTCAGAACGTCAGCCGCCACGAAAAGCCCCCAATTGACGACTTTCTGTCGACGGTTGTGGACCCGCAAGTTGTAAGTTTCTTACCACGAAGAATAGAAGACTCAGCAACAGTGACTTGGGTTTATCTTATTTATGGATTGAATACACATTGAAATTATGCAAAAGGCAGAAAATTAACGATTACCTCCTAACCCAGATTTTTTTACCAAAATCTCTAGGTGTGCGCAATAAAAGTTCCTTATTTCCTTTGTTTTGTGCGCACACTGCCCAACAGTACAAATAATTAATATGCCCTGCGTTACGGTCATGGTTTATCGAACATGGGCATCACGCGACGATATCGCTGCAGGAATTTCCAACGAGAAGCGTTCAAAGCTCCTGAGGGTAAACACCCAGCTGAGCTACGGCTGGTGAAGGGTCCCTGTACATGAGTGGACNAAGGCTTTCGTCTAAGTTTGCCTGAATGAACTCGCCACAGNTGCAGAGGAGGTNGATGGCTCGATTGTCAACTTCGACCTGCATCTTCAAGACGAGAGCACCTTGCCTGCTACCACCTTGATGAATTTAAGAACGGCACCGCGAACGCTGAACTATATGCTTGAAAAACACTGTTGCGTCGAAATCCNAAGACTGTTTGCGTCGTACGTATGCGTCCACACGTCAACGTAATATTCGTAGTAACTCAATGCTATCAAACTGTTGCATCTATTGGTTTCTTTGCACTGATTGCAACATAACCGGGCAATAAGATGTTTATTGCAAATTTCAAGCACCTTCAACTCAGTTACACTAAACTTTCCACTCTGATATGTTCTGCATCACCTGTTGAAGAAATTCCGGGTGGCGAAATCTGGCCAGTAACACGTTGTCACAATATTTCTTTCAAGTCTGTTTACTTTAAACGGAGGTTGCATGTTAAGTTGCTGTTCGGTAAAATACGATCCTATCAGCGCTGCGAGGTGTTCGTTTGAAACCTGACAGAAAAGAAGATACCCGGAAGAGCGGAAAAGCACAATGCGTGATCGCGAAAGTGCTGTGGGACAGGACCGGACGTTCTTCACGTCGTCAGCCATTGAAGACAGAAGGATCGTGTGCGGCAGTGGGAGTGAGTGGTTAGCGTGGATTTAATTCAAAACGGACGAACAACGCAAAGGAGTAAATAAAAAGTTCGTGGAAGTACCACGTGCGGCGCTAAATCGCATTTAAGTTGACGCAAGACAAGTACTGAGCAGTTGCAGACTGGTGGCTCGGTGTGTTAAATGCAAAATTGTTAAGTCTGAATTTTTCAACAGCTCGTCTGTGCAATTTTCGACTTGCTAACAAAAGGCCAGCTACAACTGTCAAGTTGTCCGTTCACAACGTGATAGCGACGACCTAAACGCTTCGTGCAGCCGAGCAAGTAAAACGTATAAAACCAACGGCGATATATATACTATTGCATAAGTGAGCACCAGTGGTAAGCAAAAATTCCATCAGGGTTGCTGTGGTAGGTGGTCAACATGTTAGATGTCAAGTGTCATTAGTCTGTGCGCTTATCACGACATCCGGGTTAGTTGGATTTGCAAATTGCGACCACGAAACTCAGTGCAACGTACTGGGCCGTCGTTCGGCGTCAGGCCGGAACAAGCGGCGTCATTTAAAAAAGTACATTGGTCCGCAAAGGGATAGGACACTGTAGGTATCTTCGGGCACAGGCTGAACGTCGGTGACGTTTCAAGCTGTTAAGTTCATATTCTCCGAAACCACATCATTTCACGTGATTGGCTGAGTTTCTGACAACGCGCACTTCTGGGCACAGTACAATCAAGTTATTGCTACACGGGAAACTTTCTTGCCCAGAAGGGCATCCATTTTTCAAATGGGAAAGATATTGGAAGGAACTCTCTAAAAAGCAAACCACTACTTAAAACTTTCCACCTCAAATCATGGCCAGTACACAAAAATGCCGATTCCCAGTCAGCTCCCGCAACAACAGCACTGTACCGTTAACGAAAGTGTAGATGCGGGTCGACGGATGGGAGCATTTAGCCGCTCTGCTCTGAACGTTTTCACTTTCATGAGCAGCAACATTGCTTGCGCAGGAAAAAAAATAAAGAAAACTAGCTGGTCTCGCTGTGGGAGACACTGGTTTGCGACAGTAATAATAAAACATTTGTTGAACGCAAACTGCTTTAAGAGTGAAATGATGCGACCGCTGGGGCGATCCAAACCAAGACTCCTGACGCAACTGGCAGCCAATGTTTCGCGTCATGCTGAAGGTTGCCGGTTCAAATCTGCAGCTGCAGTCGTTCCACGTCAAGCGCCTTCCGTTCCTCAGTTTTCACCGAAAGGAATTGAAGCGTTACGGAACCACGTGACCAAGACGTACCCGACCGTGACTGAGCACCTCGTTGCAGTCGATGTTCGAGCGCAGTAGTCAACCTGGAAAACGAGTGTGACGAAAAGCATTTCACCAAATGATAACTGAAGATCTATTAAGAATTCTTCGTTACAAACTAGTGGCCGCTTCTTAGGGGAAATTTTGCAGTAGCGCAGAGCGTTGCTCAGGACCAACAAGACAAGGAGTTGACCAACTGAGCAATAGGCCTAAAACCTCATCATTACCGAGAAATGCGTTTAATACTGTCGCTGGTTTCAACAGGTATTCTTAAGAAGTATGAAAAGTAAAGCTTGTTTGGAAAAGTTTGTTGGCTTAATAACAACTTTGAAAGTTCTGCAACACCTTTAACGCACACTTTCGAAATCTTTAAGTATTTTAAACCATGGCATTGTATTTGGCCGACGACATGTGACATTGGAGCAGCATCACGAAGATCCGCCCCTCACTGTACACCATCTTCTCATCAGCGCAAGACACTCACCCGAGTGCAAGATTCCCAGGCTGTCTACAGGTCTTCGCCGGACGGAACCCACACTAACGGACCCGACTGTTCTTTTATTACGCGTTTGACGTTGTTGTACAATTGGTCGAGGGTTTCTCCTTGAACCACCGCTGCAAGGAAGACGTAGTTTGTGACAAAATCAGCTGAACAATGCAAACACCGTTTGGTGCCAAGGGACGACAGAGAAACAAGCTAATTTTAGCTGTTTTACAACATCAATCAAGCAAATGAAGGTTGCAAAATGCTTTAGACCAGTGGTTCTTAACCTTTTTTCTACCATGCCTCCCATAAACAATTGTCCTTTGTTTTAAAACTTTAAATAAGTTGTACTGCATATTGGTAAATTAATTGATCAAACCTTCCATGTTGTGGAGCGCGCAAGAGATCGCGCCCCCCCCCGAAAATTTGCTGACGCCCCCCGATTAAGAACCACTGCTTTAGACAGCGAGAAGCTCAGATGAAAACGTAATCTGCATACTGGTGGTGACGTACCAGACTATCGAGAGCATGATGCATGACCTTCGTAGACCAAGTTAATATCTGCGATTCAATCGGAAAAGAGCAAGTTCGGATTGTTCGCTGCCGGGAACAAGTCGAAATACCAGCTCAGTAAAGATACGCGACGTGACAGCTGACGTTTCTTTTTAAGATGGCAGCATGTTTCAAAACTTGGCGCTTCACCGACACTCGCTATGTTGATATATTAACATGGTAAGTTAAAAAGTGGGTGTTGGTCGATCAAGTTACACGATGTATGAGTTCATGTTTTTCAAGATATAGTAACTAACTGCCGCTTGATTAAATGAAAAGCTAGTTTGTTTGCATTTGCAGCTTTCAGCTTTGTGCTTTATCTCCACGCCAACCATACATAGTTTGCGTAAAGCTGCAGTTCGCCAGAGCAGCCATAACGAGATCCGGTGCGTCGCAAAAACACTCGTGTCTCACAAACCCAAAGCTACCGTGGGATCGGTTATGCAAAGCCACAAAATTCCACACACTTAGAAACGACCCAAGTATTTTTTCAATAGGCTGAGGTGTTTCCAAGATTCGTGGTGGTAACAACATACCGCATGAAACTGCTAATTTCTCGAGAGCGCAGCGTTCACGAACGATCAGCTGATTTTACGGTTGGATGAGCCCATTGCGCACACGCGCGTCACAATGGCGTTTTTTCTACGCGGAATCGATTCTTTTTTACCTTAACACCGCCCGCACTATTTGTTATGTCAAAGAAGGGCTTCATTTGCTTATTTTTTGACCATGAACAGGGCTGTGGGGCCGGAACTGAAATCTCAGACTCCGGCTCCAGGCATCTATATTTTTTGGCCCCGGCTCCAACATCTCTTTGGCTCCGGAATCGGCTCCAGAACGATTTGGTCCATTGAAAACTAAAAACCATTGTATTATTTGTACAAGTCGCTTGCCCCACAAATATGTCTGTGGAACAGGAACCCGAATTTCAGGTTCTGGCTCCACCATCTAAAATTTTTCGGGTCCGGCTCCAGCCATCCAAAATTGCTTGGGCTCCGGTTCCACAGTCCTGGCCGCAACACAAGCCAGCATTCCCAAACATTGCAGCTTGCACTCAGTGACCTACCGGTGAAATATTCTCCGAATTCTTGTTCTTGTTTCACAGCTCGCTCGTAAATTTTATGAGCTTGCTCTTCGATCAGGCGCTTATTCAGTTCCCTGCAAAAATATTCGAGCGATTCGTGGAATGCGGTGAAAAAATGCGCGAAGTTAAAACAAGCGACAGCGGATTTGCTGACAGACGACCTGTATCGGAATTTGACGCAACGCACGTTATTTCATGTTCATTCACGCACTTCACTTCAAGTGCGCTCCTGTCCTTCAACATCTCAACGACGCGCATCAGACCAGCGCGGCCACACTGCACACCGTTCGCTTTGAACATTCTCGTTTCAGAAGCGAGAAGTCGCCCAGCAGCCACGCTTATTTTCTTAGTCAAACAGCGGCCTGCTTGCGAATAGCCCCACCGAGCGCAATGCGTGCCATGAACAGATGTGATGGTGGCGAAGCTCGAGGGATACGACGTTTTGTGTACAATACGGGTTGAAGTAGATGCGGCCCTGTTGAAAATCACTCAACCTCACAATCACGTGACTCGACACAAGTCACGTACTCTGAGAATGCATTTACCTTAGAGTTGTCACAGCAAAACTCTTTTCGGAGTACGAACGTAAAATATGATTGCGCCTTAACAACAGCAAAATGACAGAAAGGAAAAGGAAAGTAAACTTACGCTACTAAGATTTCCTCTCAGTCAAGCAATATTCAATACGAAAGCACAGCACTGAGCCACAGCATAAGTTTATGGAGTCCACACGAAAACTCAGATTTAGCGCTTACAATTAAGGCGGGAATTTTTTGTCAACCTAACGCAATAAACACAATAAAAAAGTTTTAACACTACATTTTAAGGAACAAGAAGTCGTAAAAAAGCGCAGACCACGACTTACATGAGCCAGGCTGGCGACGGAGGACGAATGAAGATGGCGATTGGCCAGAGACCAGCAACTTGGAGTCGCTTGATCGCGTTACCAGACACATCCAGTATGCAATGTTTACCCTGAATAGATTTCGACAATTTGTTCAATCAGTCTCATGCACAACAAATCTTCTCTCATTTGCATATTGTTTAAAACAACATTACTTGTCACGACTACCTTTCACGAAGATCCATGAATTTTAAGAACAAATGCCTTTACAATGAAATATTCAGGCGTTACAGGCAAGGTTTCCTGCAATGGGCATGCACACAGAGTATTAAAATTTGACTTTAAATTTTCTTTCACAATATGCAACTATCTTCCGTGCAGTGCTGAAGCACAAAACCATACTTTTGTTTGTTAAAAATGTCAAATACCTGTAATGAAAGACGGCGAGATACATTTTTACTTGCAACTGCACGAAACCGTGGCTGACCAGGTATCAACTTTGACGATGACTGCAAAACCATGGTCCCGAGGAGACTAAACAAACTTCAGAAGGCGGCAGGGAAGCAGTTTGTTGTAGCAGCGCTTGTTTCGAACGTGCATTTTAACAAATGCCTCAGCATCACAACAGAGAAAACATTTTGGTTTCGTTAAAAAAAACATCTTGAATAGCTGCGTAACTTTTAACAAAATCACTTTCTTAACCAGGACCGATGCATCCAGAGCGCCCGCAGTGTCTGCCAATCACCCAACCAACTAATTCAATGCAGTTGGCAATATTAATATCTAATATGTTATTTTCTATGCAAGCAGATACAGGAATGTGTACAACAGCTATTCCTGCAACAGATCTTTGCGCTAGATTTCATCGCCTGGAACGATGACATCACCTCCCGGCGTCCTTGAACTCTTTCATCCAGTTATAAAATCCAATTGTTCTTGTTTCGAAGCGGACGCTACCCAGCAAAGCAACTGATTTCAACTGCCACGCAACTGACCATTCAGACTAACGAAATCAAACGGCGGGACAAATGCATTTTGGACGCTTATCCGCGAAGCTGCCCTGGCTACCACGCAGCATTTGCTCCTGTGACAACCCCTAAAAGTATCCAGTTATTTTCTCCAGTTCGAAGTGAACCGACATTTTTTGAGCGGCAAAAAAACGCCACAAAGCTACCTCGGCAAAAATTCGGCGAGTTTGGAAAGAAAAGAGGTTCGAGCTCTATTATCGCAGTCAAGAACTTCCTTCGGCTGCTGTAAAGGCCAGAAAGACAAAGACTCATGATGATAAGCCTCAAAACATGAACAGTCTTTTTGCCACGAAACACGAAAATCCGTTACGAACACGAAATTTTGAGACGCGATTAAACGATCAAGTGTCACAAAAACATCGAGCACTGGGCAAAGGAAAGCACCTGCCCGCAAGTAAACTGGAAAAAACACTCGGAAAACACGTTCCAGCCAGAACACCAACCTTCGCGGCGACATCCTTCACCGACTGAACACTGGTGCCGTACAGGTTGTCGTTGTATTGGCCGGCTTCGATGAAGCACTGATTCTGAATATCCTGCTCCATTTTCTCGCGTGAGGTCACGAAATGATAATCGCGACCGTCGATCTCGCCGTCGCGCTTTTCTCTGGTCGTGTCTGCGCGAGTAGTTAACGGGCGATAAAGTCTGGGGGGAACGGTCGCGACACCTCCGAAGAGATGGTTTGAACTAATATCGATATAATGGCGACAAGCAAGGTTATCCTATTACCGCGTCGCTTCTTTTCGGCAGCGTTGATCAATTTCGCCCAGACCACATTAAAAGCATGATTCTCCATAGCAAGAACGTTGCCAAACCGACGACACTGCAGCGAGGTTTGTCGGCACGTTAGAAATGCACTATTCCTTGCATTTTAGGATCCATAACACATTCTTAACGAACAATAGCTATCATTTTGCCGCATCCTCGTGAACGATGGCCTCATTTCGCGAATATCGTCAGATCTCCTAAATCCGGGGATTTACCGTACATTTCAAGTTTTAATTTCCTTCAAAGCGTTTGTGGCGGACACGGAGGCAACAAGTGCTGACTGTTGGTTCACTCGTACTTTCGCTGAAACGCAGGCGCTCGACCGAAACCGGCCGGTCAGTCGCGCGGTCGATACCCCCCTGATGTTACTGGGCCACAGACGCCCGCCCTACAAGTCCGCGCTGACATCGCTTGAAAATAAATGGCCGTCTTTGTTTTGCCCCCCCCGCCATCAACAAGTCGCACACATTCTTCATGATTTCGGAAAATAACGACGTTTCCGAAGTTACAGAGGGTCGAAGAGATTTCAGGCATGCAGCGCATTTTGAAACACCTTGCACTTGCTCTGGCCGAAGTTTTGCTCATTTGCAACACTGTGTTGTCAGGTACGTTCGAGGGTATGCGACCCGGCTGTTACGCGAAACTAGGCTTTGCAGGTTATGAAACTAGGTTTTAACGTTTGCAGCGATGCTGCACTGATCTTTCCAGTAATGCCAACCACGGAAACCCGTTCTATTTTACCTAAATCCGTTCCAGCAAGAGCTTGAACGACTTCCGAAGCCTTAGTAACTTGTTTGCAAACTAACTCTACGCGGTGTTGGTGTGAAACCTGCGGCTATTGCCATGAGCAGAGTTCGTCGTTTTTCTGTTGTTTAAAGTTTCGAAGTACCCAGGTACAAGATAGACATGCATTAAGAGCCGACCACAACCGTCACCAGAAAGTCTTCAATAGGGGGGGCCTTGACATTCTAAAATTTGCCAAAAACCCTGCTGATTTATAGTGGTGCATTGTTCAAATTGGGGGTCTTGGAGCTTTGTTTGGAGAGGCAAAGCCCACCAAAGCTCCCCCGTGGCGACGGGACTCGAGCCGGCACAGACATTTGTCCTCACGAATGCATCTGCAGCACCAATGCAAGATTAACGCGCCATCTTGAATCAGGTTGTTCAGTTCGCTTTCCAAATCACGCAAACGACACAGAATACGCTCGTTTATTAAAGCGCAAAGATCGCGGAACGATAACAAGTGACTAGTGCCAATGGAAATACAGAGCTTGGTCAGTATTTGAGTGTTAGGGCTGGGCGACCAAGTCAACAGAAAGCAAGGTTGAGGTAATTCATTGCTTCCGTTCGGACTGAGCGCGTCATTTCCGGTCAGCTGAGACCAAAAACGCATACGAATCCAAATCGCGCTGAACAACAGCAAAACGCTGTGACTCGCATGTTTTTTGTTCCGTTTTTTTTTGCAAACAATCCTTGTTTGCGCCTTGGTGCCAAGCAGCACGACCACCACCGTCTGCAGGGCTGTGGAGCCCAAGCAATTTTGGATTGCTGGAGTCGGAGCCAAAAAAATTTAGATGGTGGAGTCGGAGCCTGAAATTTGGGTTCCCGTGGCGCAAGCGAATTTTACAAATAATACAACGGTTTTTAGTTTTCAATGATCCAAATCGTTCTGGACCCAGAAAATTTTTGTGGTTGGAGCCGTAGCCAACAAAAACTGTAGATGCCTGGAGCTGGAACCGCAGCCCGAAATTTTTGAGTTTCGGCTCCACAGCCCTGGTTTTAGACGGTCCGTCAGCACCAAACCAAAACAAGCACCCCCCAAATGCGTTCGACAAACGAGTGAACGATCGCTGCGCGGCGCCAAAACCAAGATCAGTTTGTCGTTTCGCGAACTTTAAGCACAAACAATCGATGCACAACGACGGCGGCGATGTTATGAACCGACACAAGCGCGACCTGAAACATTCACGTGATCGCGTTTCCACGAACACTTACGTGGCACGCAAGAACCGAACTTGTCCGGGTATTCGGCGAGCAGGTCGTCGTTGATTCGATCCTTGAAGGGACCCAGCACCACTACCGGCCTCGTGTACTTCACTGCAAAAAAATGCTCTTCCAGGTGAATGGCGTGAATCTTTTCGGTGCTTCGGCTGCACAACTGAACACGATGCCCAGGGTCAAAAATGTCGACAGCGCGCATTGTTACGTCAATGGAACAGCACGCGAATCGTCGATTCGGGACAAATGGCCTTCAGCGCAGGATGCTCGCGTTCATTAAAGCCTAGAAGCTGACGAATAACTCGGCATCGTTTGCGCAAGCGCAAATGGAGTCCCGGCGCGCACGTTGCAAATGCGTGACGTCCATCATGTCAGGCTGCTGCTGGTTTGTTGGTCACGTTACGCTGGATTTTGAGAAAAAAGAAAACGCGACCACTGACCTGCACGATACCGCATGCAGGCAGTGTTAATGGTTTGTTCGCTGGTGGGAACGCGCCTGTCTGTGCGCGGCCAGAAAAAAAACAAAGCTTCTGTGTAAACGTCGCAAGTAGATCTCACGGAGCACATTTCCTGAAACCTACAGTACTTCGCTATCCGGGCAAGCCGTCGACGGTGCCATAACTTATCTTCGCTCTCTATTTGAATAGGACGCATCGCGCCGACCATGACGCCTGAAGGCGAGAAACTGCGGCAGCGCATTCACAGTCGCGGTGCGGGTTCAAACAAGCGTTGTCTTGACAAGCTGCCATCGCTTTATGACATTTGACGGAGCGAGGCATAAAATTGCTTTCAACCTCACAATGAGCGCACGCCCACAGCGCATAGAAGACGCGTCAACAACGGTATCGCGGTCATGAGTAATGATTACTGAGGAATAAAAAGTACCTGCCCGCAGTTCGAAAATAAACGCCAGTTGCGTTCGGTTTTACTGCTTCGGCTGCAGTTTGTGCGAGATGTCTGCTCAAGTGGAAAGAAGCAAGTTTGTAACTGTTGGCTGGGTGTTGCGTTTCTCGTCTGCCCGCCATTACCTTATTATTTGCATTCAGTCGTATCGCCATCTCTTCTAGCGCGCAGCCAGACCTAAGATGGAATGGGTGGTTGCAAAAGCCAGAGCGGAAAGTTCAAAATGCGGCTTACAGCCTCGGCTTTGGAATACATGTTTGCTTGAGTGTCGAAAAATGGGGTTTCTCTAAACCGCAGATTTTTAACCCCCACGCTCCCTGTCACTTTCAGCTCTTCGCCTTATGTTCCTTGTACAAGCAAGATTTTAAATGCATACAACCTGCGCCAGGAAAGGTGAGACATCTCGGCCGCGAAGAGCGCAGATCAACTGAGCTAGGGTGTTTACAGTAAAAACACCAACCACTGCACTGGGGGTGTTTGCAGTAAAAGCACGAAACAAAACGTTCAAACAACGTCTGACCATTCTCCATAATTCAGCAACAGGCACGTGAAAACGAAACGTTCAAACTTACGTTCTTTTTGCATGACGATTTCGTACGTGAGGATGACGTCATCCTCTGCAAAAAAACGAAAGCATTGACAGATGCAACAGTAACTTTTCGAAGCTAAGCACTCAGAACGGCAGTGCAGCTCAACGCTACGCAGGCCCGAAACCGTCGAACACAAATATAGTCGAGTGGTTTGGCAACCTCTACTTACTTAAGCTGGTCTCGCTGTCGCTCTGGTTATTTGATGTCACGTGATCTGCAAACAAAACTCTGCTGTGAAGGTCAAACAACGACGCTGCCCTAGTTTCATACCTGGTCGGAGATGCTTAAATACGAAGCACAGAGAATGTAACAGAACAGGTGTAAACGAACAACTGTGACACTGTCTTCACAGAAAAAAATACACAATAACCTGCGCGCAGTTTTTACGTAAGTGAAACTTCAATATCAAAAGGAGCTCAACTTCAGCCTTTCTGTTGCATTCACAAGCGCTGGGTATCTAGTTGCAGAGAGGCGCGGTCATTTATGCTTACAATATAAAAATGTGCGAAGACATGATAAATACGACAATACACTGATTTCTAAATCTCGTTCAGGCGAAAAAGTCGTGGCGACCTACGCGAGCTGCGTGATGTCAACTATCATTTTGTTTCATTTCTATCTAGAGCACACACTTTCTGCGTTAACACAAGCCCGGTTTCATTCTTCGGACACAGCTCTAGAACACTAGCACAATCAGTGCCGCGCAGCCGGCGAAGGCAAAATAGTCGGAAAGCTGATGAACTCACTTTCCTGATCGCTGAAATCGTCTAAGTTTTCTTTGCTCTTGTAGAAGGGGAACTTGCGGCTGAACATCAAGCTCTTTTTCCTTTTCACGTGGCTGAAGGAATCCTGCGCAGACGACCATGATCATAGCATAAGCGTTAGGAAGTTTCCGCGAACAAATTATAAATAGCAACCAAACAGGCCACCTGCAAACGCGACCACATGCACCGTGAAAACGCGCATGCAGAGAGAAGTCACAAGTAATTCCAAGCCCAACGATCTCAGCGTAGGAGGCAGAAAGACTGTCAATAGTGTGCCGTTCCAAGGCTGGCATTTCTAAATGCAGCAAAGCCTTGTCTGCGTAACAGCAACTAGCACAGAAATTGCCAAATCTTTTTTACGGCCTGCTTTGCGGATTGCGCGATTATTCCGCCGAAAGAAATCCGGATGCAAAGCACAGGTCTTGCAAATTATCTTTGATGTCAAGCAGGGACGCAAGAAAGCATCGCCTCCCTGACCTTTCAAAAGAGGGCAACGGGTGTGGTGGTGCCTTCACATAACAGTATCATAGGTAATTTCGTAATTTGTCAAGATCGAATTGAAACAAATTTATTGCAGCTGCACCCAGAAGCTTCAGAATGTTTTTTATAATTTCTGTTATTTTTTGAGGTCAACATTGTTGCTGAATAGAAACAAGCATGTTGGTAACATTTTTTTGTTTATTTATGAGTTTTCGTTGCCTTCGTCGTTTAACTGCTCTCCTGCCCTACCGCTGCTCCTGCGTCCCTGCTCTCAAGTCCACAAATTCTGAGTGGTCGTTGAAAATCTACTTCCACTTACCGCAAACGCACTAGAGACTTTAACATCTGGACGCGAGCAGTGACTTCAAACACGCATAACCCCCCAAAGGCCTACGCTCAAAGTTACGACACTAAACTCATTTTCGACGTCGTTCGTGCGTGACACCCAAACGAACCGCCACAGTAGTTCAAAATCTTGTCAGACTTCGACGCGCGAAGTTTCTTTTGCCAATAGTGACGCACACAGATACCTTGCTGTCAATCAGCGAGGGTCGATCGTGAGAGAACTTGACTTGTTTTAATCGCGATCGTTCTTTCCTCTCGACTCTTTGTTTGGCAGGAATTACGCCGAACTCCTCGCTGTCGTGTCCTCCTTCCTGAAAACACAGTAAATGCGTCTGACGAACATAGGCGTAGCCGGGGGGGCAGTGCCCCCCATATAAGAATATCTTGTCGTTTTGTGCTTTGAGAGGTGATGCCCCAAACAAAATGCTGGTGCTTGCTTAAACACAAAATGTTTGTCCCTCCAAAATTTTTGGGCTGGCTACGCTACTGCTGACGACAACCCGGCCGATGGCACGAGACGAAACCACGTGTCACGCTTCGTGGAAGCTACTGCCACTGGTTCACAACCGTTTCTAGCTAAGTATATTGCCAAAGTTAGAAGATTGTCCTGCCCACTATCTCAAAAATAAGCAAAGATTTTCTAGCGTGACATTCGGTAAACAGCATAAATCTCTTTGAACATACATATTTTAAATCTATACACCTCCATTCCCCAACACGAACAAAGTGCTCGCTCGTTGCATGAATTGTGCAGTGAACCGTGTCACTAGGCGAAGCCTATCTTTGGCACAACAGAATGATTTGGTTTACGCAGCAATTACATTCGTGATATTGCGCACCATGAGATTAGGGGGGACGCGGATTGTTAACACTTTAACAACTCGTACAAACCCAACCGGCACGATCGTTACAAGGTGCATCTGAAGCGGACAGTATGTTCGACCGACCTTATCATGACTACCAAACATAACTAGACAGCTCGCAACCTGGAAAGGCTTGTGCAGTAGCAGCAATTGCAGGGTGTGCGACTTGAGCATTTTACGTAGTGTAGCCTTACAAATTGCTTCTGTTTATAGCAACTGGAAAAGCACTATCTGAAGGTTTTTACAAAAATGAAGAGCTAATGACGTGAAGACAGCAGTCCTTGCAAATTTCAACTTATTTCAGTGATGCAAAAATCGTCGGCACGCGAGATTTACCATCGCTGCCAAGGTACTTTCAAAGGGCTTGACAGCAGCAGTAAAAACCATACAGCAGAGTTCATTGCACAGTAGCGCAACGCTGGGCCAATCCGAGTGCAGCGCAGGTTTAACAGTGAGACTGGACCTTTTTCCTCCCCACTACGAGGTAAAACCCGTGTTGGGACCGCAGCTTATGACATAAACAAGTCGGATACAATCGACACCGATAGGCTACGCGTGTGAACCCTCCGGGATTTCCGCTCTTTTAGCCAAAAAGAACTTTCTACTGACGTACAGTACGTGTAATATGTAGATGTTCCATTGAATCGACATACAAACAGAATTGATGCAGTTATCTACAGGCGGTCATTTAAATGGTAAAACCAAACCTACCACAGTAGCAACAACACCAGCTGGCCGCATGTAAACTGATACCATAATTGCCAAAATTTTCGCTCTTCAGCGCATCAAATAAAAAACCCTGCCAGTTAATAAAGGACAAAACCAAAACGTAAGCCTTTGGTTTCGGTGTGAAGGCCTGTTCACGAAAATAATAAAGGGTTCCGCAATAATGAAGTCATACACAGTCTACCAGCGACTTGAACTGTTCCTCTTTGATGTGGGCATCTGCGATCTTGTGCACCGGACACGATAGACGGACGCGTTTCTTCAGACTAACCCAGGGGTCGGCGACTTTTATTTTACAAAAGAGCTATTCTGCTTCATCTTCGCAGATATGAAGGGTGAGAAGCCACAAAACGTTGATACCTTTTTATTTCTCATGCGACTTCGGAGGGGAATAGGCTAAATTGTGATCAACTTTATCAAAATGCAAATTTCAATTCAAAGTTTTGTCAAATCCAGAGAGCCACTTTTAAAGGAGCTAACGAGCCGCAGGTTGCCGACCCCTGGCCCAACATAAACCTTCAATATTAGTTTTGGTGGATGCCAATCGCAGGCGACTTCCAGTACAGTCGGGACAATTTTCTTTTTCGTTATCACTCCCTCTCTCGCTACTCCACTCTTGACATATGTTTCACGACGAACAACGCATTCTCCGATTCTTTTGTGACCTCCCACTGAATCTCACTTATTTTAGCCCAACAACAACCGCACTACGTCGCACATCATTCAAAACAGCAAGTAATGAGGAAACAGTTGGCAGCTGCGCTTGCCTAGTTGACCATGGGTGGGGTTTGGTAGATAAGAGACTGACTCTCCTCTCAGAAGTTATTCGCTTGCGAGTTTTCCACGAACGGATCCAACTTTGGCGCCATCGAACAAGTTCGACTTTCTCGTNGTCGAGTAGCAACGCAAGTTTTCATGGAGTATCACTGATGGCCGACGTTCAGCATCAAATCACCAGCACCAGTCAAGGATGCTAACAAACTTGAGCTCTTTTAACCATGAAGGCCATTTAATGAAGGCGTGGGAGGTATAGGCGTAGCCAGGGGCGCCAAGCACCCAAACTTATAGCATATATCAGTGGTGACCAAACCTACTCTATGTATGAGCCGCATATCGTAAAACCAAAGTTACAAAGAGCCGAATCATAAAAACCTATAGACAGGAACTTATTTGTAATCTACACTTCTGTGACATCATGACTTCTTTTTGGAAAGACTTGCAAAAGTAATACTGTACGGCACGCTTGCTACCACAGTACCATTTTGCAACATTTCTGCACTTTGCAATATAAATAAAAAACAAATATATAATTTTTCGTAAAGCTCAAAGAGCCGCATGCAAAGGTTCGAAGAGCCGCAGTTTGGCCACCCCTGGCATATATTGTCATGTTGCGCTTTGATAGGCGCTGTCCCAAACAAAATACTGTTGCTCGCTTGAAGTCAAAAGATTTAACCCGAAAAAATTTTTGCTTGGCTACGCCACGTCATTCATGCGTGCGTCTTATCAGCTTGTGTTTCATCAACGTAAATGTATTAGCGCCACTACGCGTATACACCCTACTACTTGCTGGTCTTCTTTCATGTACCGGTATTTGTGCATTCCTTGTTACTGCGATGCATGTTTACAACCGACAAGCACTCGCTCTATGTCTGAAACGATCACAGCCGCCAGAAAAACGTGTACGAACGTGTGCGAAACCACAACAAAATTTCTACTCACCACACGTCTTGCTTGCCACCATTCCTCGTCACTCGCATTTGTCACGTGCAAAATGTCTCCATAGTGGAAAGATAAACCTGTCATGTAAAACGGTTAATGAAGAGCGTATTCACTTAAACTCGCAGGACAGGTTAAAGATACGGGGAGAAATAAAAATTAGCCGTCGAAATCAACCAAGGGGTTGAATCCATTTTATACGAAGAAACACAAGGGACGCCGGCAATGAACTTCAAACGTATGAGTGAAGAGCATGTGATCGCGACATGATTGTTCGTGGATGTTTTGAAATGAAAATAAGACGCATTTGTCCGAGTACCTCTGCTTGGAAGGCCGGAATCCCGGAAGGCGTCGTAGTCGAAAAGTGCGCGAACGTACAGCGTCCTCTTTTGCGAGGTTAGTAGAAGACTTCCACCGCTGCTCACCGACTGGTTCATCATTTGCTCGCGGATTTCCTGCACCTTCTCTTGGAATCGGTGAAACTCTGCAGGAGACAGCTGCTTTTTACTTCACTGCATCGTTCTTTCTTGTTCGATTAAGTAAATCCGCAACACTTCTGTGATTCAATGCAAGAATGCTCTGTTCCGCTTCGTTGTCGGCAGCCAACCCCTACGAGTTTTGCTTATCCCACAGCACGCTTGAAACACTGTTGAGAATTAAACGAACACCTTGCTGCAGGCTAAGTGTCCGTTTACACGAAACCTCTGATCGTTAACGACTACTTGGAAGCAACGTAGTCCTATCAACAAAAACAACGCCTTACCGGTAGGCTGCAATAAGATGGGGAGGTTGAAGTACCGAGCAGAACGCACAGCAGAAGGTGGCAATACACGCTACAAATTACGTCGCTTTACATCACACCATACGACAAGACTATATCTACAAATATCTTCTTAATCACGTTTTTCCGCAGAATTGCGAGTATTTGCAAGAGGCCCAAAGACCCGGTAGAGATTTGGGTATGAGGGCCAGATGTAGAGAACACGAGGGGGCAACAAAACACAAAACGAAGCACAACTACGTGGCATGGTTTTATGAGTTACTTAAGCAACATTGTTGGATACTGTATTACAAACAATTTGATCCAGCGCTGCAGAACCAGTGGCTGCTGCGAAAACATTGGCCGATGTTCTCTTGATTAGATACAATAAACAAGATCAAGTTTCTTATTAACAGCAGTAAATTGCAAGCGTTGCTAATGCTGTACTGTACTTCTTTCTCGTATCTCAATCTCAAAGTGGGTACCACAAAAAAACTGTCTGTAAAAGTGGGTCGCAAGCTGAAAAAAGCAGGATATTACAGCAGACCTATTCCATTCTTTCTGAACTTCAACTAGTCAACAAAAAAGTTAAGAACAAGCTGTGATTCGTACATTACATTCTGTTTTTATATGTTATTCACCTGGCAACTCTGTGTGTGTTTCTCTGTTGTGGTTACTAATGCCCTCTTTCATGGGTACGTACTGCTTGTGATGACGATTGCTGTGTATTGTGTCCTTGCGTTATTCTCTCTGTCCCCATTCTTGTTTTTTTGGTCTAATTCCTAATGAACCAAAGTTATCCGTACACCATTGCAAAACATCCGATGCAATCACACAACGGATATTTTTTAACCGAAAGGCGTAACGTTGTGGAAAAATTTGTTCTTGAGCTAGTTTACGTAAAAATTCAAGCTGGTTTCAAAGCTTCACACAGAATGTAGAAATTTCGACTGACTTGCCACAAGTCGATTGCGCCGAGTTTTAGGTAAATATCGGATAAAAAAAAACGAAAAACCCGAATGCAATAACTTCCTCTTTGCATGAATCGTTTCTCGCATGGCATGAATCCACCATGCATGTATGAATCATCCAGTTCATACAGCTCGGGCTTCTACCGATACTGGAAAGTAGAGGTTGAAACGAGAGCTGAGCAAACAAGTTTTGACTGGTCTGACAAAATGTAACTTAAACAAGGCTTGAATGTGTTTAAATCTTCACTTGAGAACTGACAGACAAAACCCCACGAGCTGGATTCACGCTAAGGGTCCAACGATTCTAATCCGTGTGCGGAGCATGTTCAATGCCAGGCCCACCAGTATATGATATATCTTGGTTAGTGTCTGAAACAAAACTAAACTGTCGAACTCGTGATCAGAATGACGGTTTACTACACCTGCCTCATACCAGCACGATGGAAACACTTGTTCCAGCACGAAGAACGAATCAACTGTCTCAAATAAATTGCGAATCAAAACCTTTCCGTACTCATTCGCCTTTTACGTCAAATTCAACGAAAAATCTACCGGTAGCTGTGTTGCGCCAAATGCTAAAAGCGAAATGTCCTGAAAAGGTTTGACTGGCCATATCAATACACACAAACTGCCTTGGAATGTAAGCCCTACAACACAGCAGTGAGCCAAGTTTAATCTCAACAACGTAAACAGACCGCAGGAAAACAGCCACTTCTTGCTGCGTAAAAGGTTGAGTTTTTCTTCTGCACCAAACCAGAACGGGCCGACCTGCTCGCGTCCACAATCGCGCACGCGCGCGCGCACACACGCGCTGCCGGGGTCAGGCGACATTTGTATGAGCGGAGCGCATGATGGGATACAAGCGCGCCGACCAACGAATGGGAAAGAACAGACATTCCAACGGCGTTCATTCATCGCCGTCATCGCCAGTGCGCTTTCGTTCGTTCCGGTGCGATGAGCAAGACCAATGGCCGACCGCGCCGCTATCCGCGACCGACCGCACGCGGCTCTGCCATGGCGAAAAGTTCGGGCCGACGCGACATCGAAGTGTTTGCGTTGCGCACATCGCGCCAGCGATTGCGAAAAACGACGCGCGGTCTGGCCCACGTACGTACTACGTCAGGCCACGGCGAGAAGGAAAAAAGTGCTATCATTGCTATCGAGTGGGCGGACGCTTGACGGAACTACGGAAAACTGAATGTAGCGAGACACATTTTCTCAGAAAACATACGTTTGGGACCTGGCAGGTGATAGATGAGGTGGAACCGAAAGAGAAACTCTGGTCAAGGTTCTGATCTGCATGGGAATTTATTACTGATGAAACAGGTAGGCCGGGATTTATAAAATAGCTTTTGTTCCAGCTTATTGTCATACACATGCGTGAACGCAGGAGCAGATAGTGTATTTCATTTTCTTTTTCCCGTTTTCTGCTTCGGCCGAT
>JGI24158J21664_10003925_pt1 | contig 18931 bp, 10 predicted proteins | sample Ectturendosymbi3_FD_21664 | JGI IMG/M metagenome (IMG submission 21664)
AGATATGTGCAAGTTTGAATCATCGCAAAAAGACGAAAGCAGATGGCAGTTGACTGATTCCTCGAAAGCATACAGAAACACTAGTGCTTTTAAGTGTTGCATCAAACTTTTAACAAGTTCAAGTCTATTTTTAAACATACTGACAATATACAAGTAAAGTAGCAGCAAATCAGATATATGAAGTAACATAAAATGTTAGCTAGATCTTTTCTAAAAAACGTTTAATGTTTTCTTTTACTTTCACTTAAATGCACAAATGAAACATGTACATGATACATTCAAGGTCTTACAGTTTCGTTTTCACCCTAATCATAGCATTCATTGCAATATTTGACTACTTATTTAACATCCAAAATTTTACATTCATACCTATCACAATGCGCCTGTAAAACAATGAACAGATTCTCTACCACAGCATCTTCATTCAAACAAAAAAAGCATTCCTAAGTCATGCACAAGCAGCCCTTGACACATCAGCGATACATCGGAGCAGAACCTTCGCCAAAAAGTTTTCAATAAGGGGGCTTTGCGTTTCTGCGCTGGGGCTTTGGGTTTGTGCGGGGGGGCTTGGCACTCTAAAATTGACAAAATCTCAACTGATTTATAGTGTTTCATGATTCAATTTGGGGGGCTTGGAGCTCAGTTTGGGGGGATAAGCCCCCAAAAGCCCCCCTGGCGACGGGACTGGATCAGAGCGCAGACCTATGCATAGTAAGCGCTTAATCTGTAGAACATTAGATTTCAAACAATTTGGTTATTAAGCCTAGCCCTACTCAACTGTACTGGCTACTGACTCTGCACACTACGCATGTGAAACTACTGTATTCTTGAAAGGAAAATACAGTAATACAACATACATTTCTAAAATTTGACCAGAGTAAAAAAAAACAGATTTTCAAGAAAAAACCCATAACCCCAGAGAAAACAGAAAAAACCCAGATCTAGTGAAAAAAACAGCAGTGGCAACACTGCTTCAAAGTAAAAGTACGTGGAGCCAATGCTTTGGAATTGCTAACCTACAACACACGAATCTCAACTGAACTCCCGTGTATGAAAAACGCCTTGATTTAAGGATTTCTCGTCGAACACTGGGCCTGCTGCGCAGTGCGATTTCCTCAACAAGCACAAACCAGTTATTCTTGGAGAGGGCAGTAGATCTAGTGCCGTAGTTAAAGCAACCATTTCTTCAAAAACGCCACAACAACGCATATGACTTATAAGCGATGTACGTTATGTAGTGACAACATATTTATCTATTCCAGGCACTTTAGTTTCGGTTTCAAAACCACGTTTCAGGAATCAGCGCTTTCGCTGTTAAGACATGTTTTTCGCTCCTTCACATAGGTTTCTCGCGGAACACCTCTATGCCAGTGAAACCGTTTTACGCGTCAACAAGATAGAATTCGTCACATCCTTCTACCTCAACAACTTGAACGAACGGAGAATGTTGTAGAAATAACAGAAACAACACGCTCTGTTTCCTGCTGTACGGCGCCGACCTGCTCAAGCATCGTCAATGTTCGCTGCAGGGCTTTGAAGTTCGCCGACACCTCTCCCCTCGGTAGTCGCGAGTTCGCCCGGTGTACTTACCGCTCCGCAGGTAAGTGTGGCAATGGACGCACGCGTAACATCACGGCGACGGAGAAGTACAAAGAAACATTTTCACATCCTGTAGATTTACTGAGGTTGGCTAAGCGGCTAGCCTTCATTGCAACGTGCAGTCCGAGGATGTCATCAGTCACGTGAACTCCTATAGTGCTAATTTGTGCATTGCAAGGTAACACCTGCCTTAAACCTTTTCTGTTGAGTCAACATGTCTTTTTTATTTTAGCAAAGCATGTCGGATAAATGCGGCTCGGGAAATTAACTTCAACACTTGTTATATCACCTGTATCCTAATTCCAAGCTTCATTTCTAACTTGTATGTAAGTGCACCCAAACGTTTAGAATATGGGAACTGTTGCACATCCACATGCCCCAATCCGGCTAACGAGTTTTCATCACTAATTTATTTTCTCTAAACAGTTTCTAGCAACACTTATTTTAAGTAACCTTTGCATGGTACATTTAATAGACAGGGTCGATATCTGTGATATAAAAATAAACGATTGTATGAGCTCAGCATCAATGCTGCTATTTTACCGATATCTACAGTGCACTGATCAAAAATGGCATTTTAAAAGCTCTAGGTTTGCTGCCGAGGGATCAACCGGCTTTGATATTTGCGAATCAACTCAGTCGTTTCGTAGAGACTAGTTACTTGACAGACAAACGAAACATAACTATTGCACTAAAACCCTTCTCAGTTTACTGTAAAACCTGTATGCTCGGACGTGAAGAATGAATATAAAGCAATTTTTAAGCATTTGAAATACAGTATGATTTTTAGACATTTTAGACATTGTTAAAAGTGTCAGAAACGCCATGCACAAAAGATTTAAAAAACCCGAAGAAAGTCTGGAAAACAAGGAAAAACTGTTACCATGCTTTAAATTTTATATGCGTAAAGCTGCAATTTTTAGAAATATCATTAAGTGTGGGTTTGACAATATCTATTCCATAATAAAATCATGTTTCGCTCTGACATCGGCGTCAGTGAAAAAATGGTAACACTGCATCTTTTATTCCGATATGGCAACAGTCCTGTGAGGCACATAGGTGAGTTAACAAAGGGGGCCGAGTGACTCATTCACTGCACTCGCCGTCAGCCGCTTTGGTTTGGAGTTAACTGTTTTTTAGCTCTAGTGTCAATAGCTTTATGGGATTGTTACTGTAGTCGCATTCTCACTAATCTAAATCATCTTTAACAGACATACCTTGTAGTGTTGCTTTACACGTGTGCGTTCAGACCACCTTTGTTGCAACTTCTTGTACCAGAGATACGTCGTTTCTTCACCACCACAAAACACCCGATACTAAAAACTGTGCATAGAAAGCAGGACGTAGGTGCAGCAAAGCTTTCAATTCTCTACTAATAAGTCTTTATCTTTGCGGTAAAATAAAGTTTAGCTATTTCACGGCATCTGCAGAATAATCAAACAGTTACTGTATCACCTTTCTAAACACTACTGGTTTTATGCTGCTAAAGAGATACTATCCAAACAGTCTTATATGATCTGAATTATATGACATTTTTGCCCTTGAAGGCATTGGAACCAGGAGTGTAGTGGGGCGGGAATGCGTGGGAACGCCGTTCCCACATGTTTTTCACGTTTTTCTTCAAAATGAGTTCGAAGCTGTCTTACAATAGCTATTTTTTGGATGCGTTCCCACACCTTTTTTGTTAGCACTACAACCCTGATTGCAACCAAAGGTGATCGTGTACCGGTGGAGTCTCAAGAAAGTCGGATATGAAGAAAGGATAGCCAGGAAGCAAACACCCAACGAAAACAAGAAAGGGAGGCTTTAATGTTATTTGCAAAGGGCCTATAGGCATGTACCAAATTTAAGGGACAAGGTTGAACAAAATTGTTTGTTGAAATCAACCAAAGTTCTCAAATATTGTTAAAGAAAATAAAATCTACAAAGAAGTACATTTACTACACCACAATGTCAGTCAAAGCACCGAAACGCAATATAAACTCCAGAAATGGAACTAAAAACTGCTAGAGCTAGTACAGACCGCTTATTTTCCTTACTACATATTAAATCAGTAATGCTGGATGGAGCAAATCTTTGAAAGCTCCTGAGATACCTAAGTTCTCACAAGGAAAGACTAAACTTGTTGTATTCAAGTTGAAGTTAAACTTGCAGGAGCAGTTTTCAATTCTTTTCTCAGCCCGTATACCCCCTGCACAAGAAAGCAACAATAGCTTGTGCCTTGCATACACTAGCGTACGGAGGGGGGGTCACTGTGACATGCCCCCCCCTCAGACCCTAAAAATAAAAAAATGCATAAACAGTATTAGGCAGTGGCGTAACTAAGGAGGGCAAGGGCCTCAATTTAAAATAAACTGACTTTGCTTTCTGGTCACTGATATACGCACTACGCAAAATATTTTATGACTACTGTACGTTTCCTCTGCTTGATTTTCATTTTACGATTTCATTCTTTCACTGCCAAAATTGCTTCACACGTGACTGTTAAGTAGCTTAACACAAGTAACAATGAACACCAGAAAAAAGCTTCAGCTGGCGTGAGATTCAGGGCCGCAACCAACTGATATTTTCAGGGGAGAAAAATGATGCAACTTGTTGCTGCACCTAACAAATACATACGTTGGTGAAAATTTCGGGGAAGGGCAATTGACCGATTTTCCCCCCTTAGGTTGCGGGCCTGGTGAGATTTGAGCCCACAAACTTCAATAAGCGTTTTCGATAAGCGATACATGTCTAAATCTTATAACATCCAAGCACGCATATAGGCTTATTTCATGAGCCTCAGACAAAAGTTCAGTTTTCTGTCTCACCGGCTAATAAGTCTCGTGAAAGCATTGTACGAAAATTTGCTTCCAGAATGCACAAAAATGCGTATTTTTAGGTGTAATTTTGCAAAATTTTCCCGGGGGCATGTCCCCGGATCCCCTAGAATGGTCGTGCCTTCTGCACTTCCCAAAGTTGATTTGTGACGTCACACCACTGTGACAAAAGCTTGGCCCCCCCGGAAATTTTCTGCGTACGCAACTGCTTGCATATACAGTACACCTGTACTGATACTGGCGCAAATTTCCAGAAGCATCAGACGAAATTGCACCAAAAAAAATTTGGGATAATCTGATAGAAATTTCTAAGCACGACAATATTCCGTGCAATTCGGATAAAATTCTAATATGTTTGACAATGAAAAACATAAAAGAGACAAAGAAGGTTTTTGTATAAGCATGTAAAAATGTTCAAACTTGTGATTGGGTCGGTAATGCAAAATTAGGTATAATCTGGAAGAGAGGTTCGTACCCGCAGAAGTCCCGTCTCTCACCCCTAGTTTAAAACCGCTGCCATACAGCATTGAGAGTTTAGCTTGTCGCGAACAAAATTTTTTCATCGCTCAAAAGCTCCATATTTCTGATTGGAACCGCCATATCAGCGGTAGCATGGCCCAAATTTTGAGGATGAACTCTGAAATGTCATTTAACTGCTTTGGAAAAAGTTGTTGATGTACACCGCTCGACGTTTATCAGCAAAACTTCTTTAAACAGAACTAGGATTTCAATTTGGAGTGCGATCTAGTTTTTGTGTGATGCGTACTTACACAATATATGCGAAATCCAGGTCGCGCCTTTAAATTCAGTTCGTGGTTCTAACAAATAAATTCTGTAATGTCAGACTGAAGTTTGGCGTGAGAAGCAAATGGTATTCCATGTTTGCTTTTATGGGTATCTTTTACAAGCTTTTACAAGCAGCTGTTGAGCTATTTTACAGTCAAGAGGCTTTTTTGAGCAGGCATTAATGCAATAACAGCAGGCAAAACATTTGGGAAAAAAGCCGTAAATACTTTATGCCAAATAGTCTGCGCCTATGGAATCATGTACAAAAAGGCTAGTCGTACGTAACTGGAAAATGCTCCCGGTGGGCAAAATACTGGTCACGGATTGCCAGCCTGTTGGTCTCGCACCCTTCAGCCTTCAACCACGAAATGTTTTTCAAAATTATAAAATTATATGGATGATTTGGTTTTGCAAAATGCCGGACAATAGGTTTTAATTTCGTTCACTGTATCACAAAGCGGAAATTGAACGAACTATGTTCAAAAAGGCAGGAAAGTAGTTGCTTTTTGGTTTCGACAATGCATCAAATCGGGAGTCAATATTGATGGGAAGTAACTGAAAAGGTTGCTAATATCAATGCATACAGCAGAGACCATTTTTCATCTGTTTTTGTCTCAGGCCCAGGGGTTTACCCAGCAAACGCCCTGGATCAGAGTGGGGAATCCGTCCAACATCATTGCCAGATGACTATTGATGACCTTTTCAGCTACCTTTCCCAGTAGCTCCTGGTCTATACATGTGTAATGTCAAAAAACACATTACTTCATAGCGCAAAAAATAAAATTTAGAAAGAGAAAAAAAATTTTGCCTGCAATACATCATAGAGAAAAATCACAAAATCAGGAATTTGGTGGGCTGGTGCTTGGCAAGAACCCGTGCCTTTACTATTTAGGTTCAGAAATTTGAATTCAAATATGGCATGAAGCAGTGACTTCATAATTCCAATAGTGCTTTCCTAAAACAGATCCCACTATGATCGCCATTGGCTGTTGGCGAGATACACGCAGAGGTGTTGTGCAAACGTTACGGTACTGGTTCTGCTTGATTTTTTAAAACAATTGCGGGGTTTGATTAGTGTTACTAAAGTTTACAATTCAACAAGGCTTAAATCTGATTTTTGTGCAAAGGCTTAAAATAGCACCACATTTTGTACTGATGTACTGCATTATGATGAAAAACAACACGCTCAAAAAGGGGAAGCCACCTTGAATACTTCAATATCTTTAAAGTGCTTGCAACATTTTCACCACTTTAGAATTCGTTTCCAAAACATACAACATTTTGTATCTTGTTCGAAACCCTTGGTAGCCAAACCCTTGGTAGTCTTGATCGAAACCCTTGGTAATCAAAACCTAGCTGAAGTTTTTTTTCACGAAAACACTTCAGCTTTTGGTTTAGAACAGTGTTTTTTTACCTTTTTTGCACCGCGATTCATTATAGCAACCCACTATAACCCAACGACCCTCATCTAAAACTCGAATAAAGCAAATGTAATAGAACTGTGTACATAAACATTTATTAGCGATCTCTCCAAAACTGGTTCACGATCCCTCTGGTGGTCTCGACTCCCAGGTTGAAAATCACTGGTTTAGAACATGTATGCCAATACTTTGATAAAAATATTTTTATAATTGTTTTAGAATCTTTTGATATATTGCATTAGTGGAAATCATTCTTCAGCACTTGCAGTTTGAATGACTCAAACGGTTAAAATTTTTTTGACAATTTAAAATATTTTTGACAATTTGAAACGGTTAAAAAATTTTTGACAAAGTTACAGTTTACTCTGTGCTGTAACCTTGTTTGGAAAATCACACTCGACGCCACCCACATGAATGATCGCAGAATTAGGAGACATATCCTCTGGAAATAACTCAAAAAACAAACCTGCTTTTTTGTATAGTTGACGGCCTCATCAGAAAGAAACGACCCTAAAGGTGGTTTGTTTGCAGTTGCAATAATTGGTTGAATTCATTTTTGATAATGCAAAACACTTCAGAAATTTGCGGGAAATCAGGACATAAAATTTTTAAAGTTTACACACATTTTTCATTACTTACAGTATTTTCCTACAAATTACGCGCAGGAAAACATGTTGACAAGTCGCTTGTGGATTTCAATTGACGTGCATATTAATCTTTGACTGTGGCCTGAAAACCGACAGAACTGTGCTTCGAAGGCGCTGACAAATCAGCGCAGGAATCGCCCAAACTGTTTTTGGTATCAGACGTTGTTGCTTTCATAACACCTCAGGCAACTTTTTAAAAATAAACTGAAAATGCCTTTTCTTGCATACAACAACTCTATCGGGATATGCTAAATCGAACAGTATCCCAGGAGGCACTGGCTTATCAGTTTGAGTTCAACTACTATTCAAGAGCGCCTGATTCCAAAAATGAAGTCTATGGTTTCTCCATACCTCTGTTCCCCGCAGTTGACTTGCCACTGAAATACTCTTTGGTGAACTGAGTCACTGAGTTACGGTATCGTTTACGTAATTACCCAATGATGCAGCACACAGCACGAGCCGGATGAGCGTATATGACTGATAAAACGAAGCATTTTTTATTCATCCAAATAAGGAATTAGCGGACGATTTCAAACCCCGCGCTGTTCACATTGTTTAACAGCGTTTGCTACTAAATATAACGCAACGGTGTCTAATTCAGTTTTCAAATGAATTTACAAACCAGTTTTCAAATGAATTTACAAGTCTGTGACATTCCACATTTTGCTAAAATCAAAATACCATTCACTGTTTCAATTAGATAATTGTTTACTATATCTACAGCACCACTGGTTGCCCGGACTTTGAGGAAGCGTGGGCCCCAAAGCATTTCTCAAAATCGAAACATCAGTAAAAATTGTTGACAAGCGCTCTGATATCAAGCGTTCTTGGACTGAAAGGAAATTTTCTACCTATACAAATATTTTGCAATATTTACCCAAACATTTTGAATACTCGACGATTTAAGCGAATGGGAAAAAGTAGCTACACATCGATTCGTAATTTAGTTTGACGACTCAAAATAATTCTGTTTATCTTCAAGTCTTGCAAATATAATGGGATTGTAACGTACACTTCCTTGATATTTTTTCGGCTAAGGCCGTTTCTTTGCAAAAACACTAGTATTCGAAGAGAATAAAATATTTCAGCGAAGCTTTTTAATAGAGGTTGATTTTAGCACATTTTCTACTGGTTGAAAAATGAATTAACAGAAAAGCTGCTAATATTTTGGTCTTCTATCTGTACTCATTCTATTTGCTTTAATGGCTAATTTACCGCTTTCAGACCAAACATATGCGCACTTCTAAACGTTTTCAGATTTTACATATTGTTGTCGTAGATCGCTTAAGCTTATCTGAGCACTTGAAAGAATAACGGATATTATTATTGTTAACCTTATTCTCAATCNCATGACATAAACGGGTCAAAATGCATTAATCAACTAAAGTTAATTACCTTTAGATCAAAAGCTACCACGTTTTGATAAAGACCATTTCAGCCACTTATGACAAATCGCCACTGGTGAACAACAACAAAAATACTATCCAACGTTAAATTTCTGCATTGTCAAATGCAAAAGAAAGCAACCTCTGTTGCGAGCTGCTCTGCATACAGCCAGTACTCTGTCAAACCACTGGAATTTTATCCAATCATTTTAAGCCACGAGTTCTTTGCAACCACTGTCATTGTATTCTGTTTTATCCCAATATGATGTGCGAACCTGTCAACCAATGAGCATAAGTCAAGCTTCATTAGACCAGTCTTATTTGCGATAAGGTGAAACACCAATGTTCCATATTTGCAGAAATGTAAAGTTGTATGTTAGTGTTTAGCCTCATTTCTACCTGATGTTTTGGAATGTCTGACAAGTCAGTTTATTTTTGCCTGAATAAGAAAAGTAAATTTCTAAAGAGAAATGTATTGGTTTCTCAAAAGCTTCTCAAACTCCCGTACAGAACTGAAGATAACGTGTGTGTTTTAGATCTCAAGCATTCAGTACAAATCTTTGTAGTTGAAGAGAAAGCGAAAAACAAGCCCTCTGCAGTGCAAACTGTCTGCAACCACGCAGCAAAGCTGAAAGGTATGTTTGGTGATTAGGTGGTATTATTGTTTTCCTTACTTCCAAACTAAAGTGTCAATAATAAGTATCTTTGGATTTCTGATAAGCAATATGCATCTCTTACAGATATCTTTGATAGTCTATTGTAATAGTATATCCATTCAAAGCACACAGAACTAGGGTAGGTATATCATAAACAAAACGTGACAAATAATGTTGCAAAATATCTCGTTTTTCCTGATTTTTTACCGAAAGATTCAGGTTAGGTTGAGACAGCGGATCAAAAGTTGATATGAGGGCACTTTCATGATCAGCTCTAATCTGATCGATTGCAAGTCTAAAAAACGAAGAGAAAAATTGGTTTTATCAGGAGAGAGTTCAAATCATAGGCGTAGCCAGGGGGGCATAGGGGCCATGCCTCCCCCAAATTTTTAGAAAATATAGTCATTTTGTGCTTTGAGAGGCGTTTTTCTAAGCAAAATAGTATTATTGCCTAAAATCAAAGATTTTGGCCCCCCCAATTTTTTCGGCTGGCAACGCCATTGGTTCAAATACTGCTGAATGTCAGATGTTTTGGTGCAAACAGTTTATTCTGCGAATCTGGCCATGCAGTTAAATTTTTCAAAGATTTTTGTACCAGGAAAATTGAGCAAACATTTTTATATACAGGACTTATCTTTAATTCCCCTCCTGGAGATTTCAGCGGAAAAATTGTTTTCTTTCACTTTCACCTACGTAGAAACAACTTCTTATCTTACACTTCTGGTAGGTGAAAGAAATTAGTTCAATCTGACAGTCGACCATGTATGAAATCATGGCTGCCTTGTCTTCCATACACTCGTTTGTAAAAAGTGTCAACTCATTTGGCATCTGGTAATTAATATTGGCTCGTCGTAATCACATAACCCATTGAACATTTCTAGAAATAATAATCTGCAATACTGGTTGAAAATCTTGGTCAAATGCTTCTCAGGCAATGGAAACGTGAAACAAAATTACGCAGCTGTAAAACAGTATTTTCAAACATTACTGAAAATTTTCTTTTTGTTGTCTGTGCCTGGCCCGGTTACTCTGCGCAGTGCCTGGATTCCTGCGTTATATACTGTAGTAGGCAATGGCCATGCTTGAGAGGAAGCGCGCCNTCTAACAGGCTGCGGTTTTTCTTGTGCCGCAGAATGTACACCTTACCGTTCAGTGGGTTTTTCCGGGATTGGTTCGATTTACAGCAATCTGAATTAAAGCCAGTAGACTTTCTTATTACGTATGTAAGCTGTGGTGCTGCCGAAAAAGACCGAAACTGCGTTGCATTTAACTTCATTTTGATTTTCCCTACATATCATTAAGCAAGCTACAACTTTCGATGATTGAGGCGCAACGTAGAGCATTATGATATATATTTGGTGTTTATTTTGATGCATGAAGAGATTGGCATATTACCTGCTTCACGGTTGGATCACTGAGGATTAAATCGCTTCACGCTTACGTTGGGCTTTGTAAGGTTGACAGACTTTCAAGACAGGTCAAAAGGGGATCGGACAGCCACTCAATCCTTGAGAAGAGAGCCGGTTTTATGCCTATAGGTTTGCTTTTGGGCCTTCGAGGAATCAGCCTGCCACACTTTGCTATCAGATTCAGGTGCGTCGCCGCTGTGGTGTCTTGATACTGAGAGTCGGTTTTATTAGATTTTTAGCGTTGATAAAGCAAACCCAACCGAATGTTGGATCAGTTAGTCCTTTTTGAATAAAGACCTTACTCCTTTAGTTTTCGGTCAAAACGTGGGTATGAATTGATTGAAGATTACACGTAGAAAGTTTGTCAAAAACAGTTGAGTCAGATACGATCTTTAATTTAGAGAGATTTATATTCTAATAGAGAACGTTTTCTATATCTCTTTTTGCTGATGACACCGTCCTTTCGTATTCTTCGAAATGTCCATCTACTCTGCAAAATGTTTTATGTAACGACCTCAAACTGTTGGAAACATGGACTGAACTATAGCAAGTAACACTTTGTGCCTCTCAAAATCGGGTACTGTCTGTATAAACCAACCGTTCCTTCCACTGCATTTTTGCAAACAGACCTTGACAGAGGTAACACCTGAGTCTCAATTTTCATCGCCCCTTAACTTGGCCACATATTTCTTAGTTTCACCACCGAACGATATCTAAAACCAATGCATTAAAACGACTTGAACCTTTCTTACCGAGACACGCGTACTCATCCTTTTCCCTTCACATACGCTGCCCCTTGGATTTGGTGACGTGTTATACGATAACTGCTCTGGTGAAGACAGCAGTCACCTAGACAAATTTTAAACCTGCTCAAGCAAAGCGAAACCTCGACTGCGTCAATACCACCTCAAGCGAAAAAATGCTAGGTGACCTCTCTCTGACACCGTTGCATCTCCGCCGTCAACTTCATACTTTGATTGCGTTTCGTTACATTCTTGTCAGACCTTGTACTTACTTTCTGAAGGCCTTGGCCCTTACGTTTTTGAGAACGTATGCACTTCTTCGAGCTTTGAGTTTAGTGTTGAACTTACTTCTAACAAAACACCATTGTTTCGCAACTCATTTTTTCACAAGCTTCCAAGTTGTGAAACTGTATCCATACTAAGTTCCAAACATTTGGTTCCCCGCAGTTTAATTTAAAAAATTCAATATTAATTTTGTGGCAAAGCATGTACCATAGGGCATTCACCCGGTTCCAATCCTCGAGCACTGACTTGGCTGTGTATGATTCGCCTGGGCCACAGCTCTATCAACTGTAATGGTGCTTATGCTTACAAATGTATGTTTGTGCGGCGAAATTGTGACCGAAAATCATATCCGCTTCGAATGTGATTCAAGAAACCCGCCAACGCCTGATATTCGACAAAATCTTAGTTGAAGAAGACAATCTTCCCTTGTTCTGCTTGAAACATTTGTTGCAACAAAACCGGTCGATTTTTTTGCTTGTCCACTCTAAACTGGCCGTGGGTTTTCCGGACATATTTTTGTGCATGATTTGACTTAATTATGTGCACTCTTTATACCTATGATTATTTTATTTAATTTCCTTTCGTTTATTCTCTGTGATTATATTCTCATTCAAAATACTTTTGTTCTGTCTGTTTGCTGAAAATGTTTTGTTTTGTGTTGAGCCTCAACATGTGGCCGCTTGCAAGCTGCTGTATTATGGGCTAAGGATGTTTTCAGCGTCGGCCTTCATTAGCCGTCGAACTAAATATAACGAATGAGTGAATGAATTTTCTTACTGTATATAAACTTACTTGGGTACAAAATGTTTAAGCTTAATCAGATAAGAAAGACAGAATTTGTTTGTGGAAGGAAGCTGAAAACAAACAAAGTATGTTGCAATAATAGATGAATTGTTTTTGTGGGTAAAGCAGTCTCAACTAGGAATATTTCATGTTTCAAAAGCAAACCTTGAAAGCATCGCCATAGTTCAGGAACCGCGTACAACCACCCAGTCACAAATTTTTTATTCCCTCACATTTACAAATTAAAAATCATTAACTCTCCTGAGAGTTGGTCGCGTTTATTAAAACAAAATACAGTGTTTTTGCAAGAAAAGCAGCAGAAAATACAGATTGTTAAATGGCAACGAGGTCTTCAACCCATGTTGTGACCGTCTTAAAAGCAAACAGATGCAACTCAGGCTCGTAACCAGCTTGGGAAACTAGCGGGGGCGAAGAGGTTTCTGAAGGGGGCCCAGTTTTCGAAACTCTGTCCCATAGTTTTAAGCTATGTCTAACACATTTTTCCAGGAGCGGAGAATCCCAACCTGCGTCCCCCTAGTTGCAGGCCTATTTCGACTACAGTGAACTTTTCAATCCAATAACGAACACCTCAAGCGGCACAGACAGTAAGCGTAATCCGTCAAACACAAAGTAAAGATTATTTAATTGAAACACAAAATAGGAAAATATTTGCATGTTGTTTTATGTGCAATTCGACACTCTACTAACGCTGCTAAAACTGTATGCCATCGACAAGTCATCGACAAGTAGCGTGATTCTGTTATTCAGAGGTAAAATTCCAGTTTAAACACTTGAACATAAGACTTGGATTTGAAGATTATTTCATTTGAATAGAAGCTTATGATGCCTACCTAGTAGGCGAAATATGTACTCTGTAAGATCTTAGTGTCTGATCCTTTGCTAGGAAAGGTTTCCTTTCGTTAGACAGAACTTGAAAATAAGAAGTGTTTTTCATGTAAGCACAACATATACTTCGATAAACTTGTGTCCATGATTTGCAATTCTACCTATCCGTCCTATTGCTGAAAAGAATGCCATTTGCTATTTTTCATGCAGTACATCATCCCTCTCGTTAATTGCTTGGCCTGAGCTTATTGCGTCATTGCAAACTTGCTGCATCTCTCTAGTGTTATTCGTTTTGAAACGTCTAATTGCTGTAGCATTTCATTGCTGCACTATTTGACATTAATGCTTGCGGCTATATGTCCAGCTAAGCAGACTTTCGAAGTTCGTTAGACGGTGCAAATTTAGCACCGGTTTAACTCTGGCGGTAAGGGCCCTTCAGATACTTATGACCTCCAGGCCAAGTTCAAAACAAAATGTTTTCTGATAATGTTAAAAACTGTGCTTTTGAACATCGCAAACAAAGACGATACAAAATATTGCTGACGAGCTTGTGATCGGTTAACCCGCGCAAGCAGATCGATAAAAAAAGAAATTGTCAAGTGCTGCGTGAAACGTATCTTTCGTGATGCTTACGTCAAAGCCACTCACAAACAGCAATTGACGTTAAGCCAACATGTATTCAGCAACAGATGTAATGGAAAGGCCACTGTTGAACAGACGGACAAAAATATAAAGCGTCAGTGTCGATCTAACGTACGACAAATGACATATGTTTGAACAAAGGTGTCTGTCTATTGTGTATCGACCTAACCAGTTGAAGTCAGTGGCTATTTTGTAGGAAACATGGTGTTGTCCTTGTGGTTAAAAATCCTCTTTTCTTGCGAGCTATTTGCGTCATGAAGTGCTGTAATTGGTTGTGAAACGAGCACTGTGTTGTATGCGACTTCCGAAAATATGGAGGTGAAGGTCTCAATGCTCTTTTTTCATGGCATTCCACGTAATCACTAGAGTTCTCCTGTTTTTATTGGAGATGTGATCTGCCCCAAAATGTTTTGAAAAGTTCTGCCAATGAAACTACACTAGTAGTATTTCTTGTAAACAACCGACGGAGCTGTGGAAAAGAATATTGGTCATTGTGATGGTAGTTCTCATTGTGCGAAAACATATTTAAGTCTAAAACCTAGAAGTAAGAAATAGAAGCTTGATAATGTTGTGCTTATTTCTCAAACTATCCTTAAGTTTTACTTTCCTATAACCAGTTTGGCAAGCAAGCAATATGCTAATAAAATGCATCGAGTGTGGTTGAGATTCTTCTCTGAGAACTTCAATCACAGGCACTTTTCGTTTACTCAGTAAACTCAACAAATCAGCGCTGAAAAAGATAGCACTTTTTGCGCTGTTATGATGTTCTTGAGCATACTTAAGAAAACTATATAATTTATAACCCTTGTACTTAAAACAGCAGAAACAAGGAAACAAAAACGTATTAACAGGTAACCTGCCAAACCGATGTCAGTAAGCAAAGTGACCTTTGATAAAATATCAGCCGAAGCAAAGGAAGTAAGATACATTTCGTAAACGTTCGGTAAGCACTGTTACTATCATCAGTGCAGTGAAAAATGAACTTCAGTAAGCTTGCTGCAAGCGCTTATAGCCAGTAAGGAGAATAGCAATGCATAATATGAACAAAAAACGCAAAAATCTGTGACGACAGCGACGTTTGACGCGAGTGTTAGTAGTCACGTGACTCAGCGAGATACTTGTCTTGGTGATGGTGTGCGACCACACGGATGATTCAGGAAGCTGTTCTACATGTTAAAAATGCATAGAGGCATTGAGGTTGTGTTTGCGTTAAGATCTGGCTTTTTGTAGTGGTCCGTTTGCTCCATGTATTTTATTATAAATGAAAAATATACTGTAAAAAATTTCTTACACGAAAATATTTTTCAAAAAAATATTTTAAAATATCCCTGACTTACTGAGCCCAACGCCGCCAACGAAGTGTTTCCCACTGCATTTTGTGTTGAACTTTCGTTTTTTACGACAATTTTTCATTCTACTATGAATTAACAAGTTGAGCAATAACTAAATAGTTAAATAACTTTGCATTAGATTTTCATTTCAAAGGTAGTTTCTTTAGCTCTCATCAGAACCCATTAGAAGTCCTTGAAATGCAGAGAAGGCGAACGCTGGAACTCATGTCCTAGACCCCACTGAAAAATTGCAGCATTTGCCCCAACCCCTATGGGAATTTGTCTAGGTTTGCTCGCAAAAATTGTTGTAAGCGCAACTTTAGGCATCATAAGCTTTAATAAACATAAGCCTAACTTATCAAGCACTGGAAAATGGGAAGCAAGACTTTTTATACTCGTGTTAGAGTTGTCCAGCGCTGCAACTGACATATTTATAGCCTATATACTGTAGCTGTAGGAACAACCATCATTCTGACGCAAATTAAGAACCCTGCAAAACTTTGCAACAAGGTCTGCTGCAAGCGTTACTCGAAACACTCATAATTAACTTTCCTAGTGTTTTTGTCCAGTATTTTACGTTTTATCAATGACATATATCCACTGCAACTTTTACATGACTCACATGGGGCACCACACACTGTGTCAGCTCCAACCAAACCATTATATCAGATACAAATGTCTGACCAGTGAAGCGTGAACAGTGATACACGGCGCAACAAAAATATCGTGCGATGTAACGCCGACTTTCGACTTTAAAGTTTTCAGCGGATCCTATAGAACGGTTTACGGACTCATGAGGGTCCGCGGACGCCTGGTTGAGAACTACTGGATTAAACCGTTGGCTTATGCGCTAGTGCGGAAGAGCCTGGCGATATTACATACGACGTAGAGTAGCTCGCAGAAAGCAAACTGCAGTCCATATTTCATCTTCTTGGTCATGATAATAATGTTTACGAAATGTCTCTTGCTTCGTTTGTTTTGGCTCATATTTTTATTATGAAGCTACTTCAACACCCAGAAATTGCTTTCTTTTATTCGCTTTCAACAGTTCAGTTCAGTTCTGTTTATTTATGCATCCCGACCAAGCACAAAATGCTTTATCAGGAATACAGGGACAGGAAGCGACGGCCGTAGCTCCCATTTGCGTCACTGCCCCCACGCTTTCAAATGACCCCCACGCTTTCAACAAACGCTTTCAAATGACATTCTGCTGNGCTCACGGATATGTGGCGTTTCAGCTTTATTACATTTCAGCTCGACGCAAACTGAGGATCTAAAAAGCATCTGTCTTATGTCAGTTTACTGAAATAGAGCAATCACAACCGTGCAGATCACCGAGAAAAATTTCAAGTTATGAAAATGCGGTGGCAATTCCTGAAAGATTATTTAGCTTTCTGGTGTTGATGGCACTCATTTGCACGAACTCCTGTTACTTGGTCCGCTATTGATTGCTTTACGGCAGGGGTGGGCAAGTAGCGGCCCGCGGGCAACATGTGACCCGCTACAGCGTTTTCATTGGCCCGCGGAAGGATTCAGGAAGAATTATCAAGTCTGAAATTTCCTCCAACTTTGCTTCATTTCTACTAGAGCAGCGTTTCTCAACCTGAGATCGCGAAGTTTATTTGGAGTACGCAGAGATTTCAATGTAACGATATGTTCAACTTGTCACTTCAGTTCAAATCGTAAAATCTGATCATCGCAATTAATTTGCTTCTCAGGGCATCTTGTTTGTTGCTTACACCGTAAGTTACAACGTGCAATTTATAGCATCCGAGTTGCCAATTCAAATAGCACAATATGTTGCAAAATATGATTGGCAATGTATGCGTAGGGAACTCGCAACCTGAAGAGCAGATACATCTTTCCGTCGTCAGACCAGCGTTGTACATGAATCTGTTAGTTTTATCATCCACAATCCTGCACGTCTTTGTCGATATCCGAGGTGAAGTACAGTAAACCACAAGCGGTGTGTTGTTTGTGTCAGTTGACGCATTTGGTCATTCTTGCCGTAACAGTTGTAGTCTTTGATGCCTTAGATACCAGCAGGTTATTATTGTGAAGTTGCAGCCAGCAGTCCTGCCGGAGGTTTTCACCAAGAACACAGGCATCATATGACGTCGCACGTGAAATTGCCAAGCAAAAAACTCACACGATTGAAGAAACGCTAGTTTGTTAAAAATTGCTTGTTGAAACCTGTTTGTTGAACATAGTAAAAATACTTTTTGATGAAGCTGGTGATGCAAAAATGAGACGAATTTCTCTGTCCAGTGATACTATTCAGAGGCGAATCTCAGATATGCCGGCCGATGAGAAAGACCAGGTGATAAATGAAATGAAAGCATCTCCAACTCCAATGTTTTCTTTTCCAGTGGATTTGCAACAGATGTTACTTCAGATGCTTGCTTTCGTACGACATATTCTTTCAGCAGACATTAAAGAAGAGTTCCTGTTTTGTAAAGAACTGCAAGCTATAACAACAAGTGCAGATGTTTCAGAGAAAATAAAAACTTGTTTTGTTTTTGCGGAGTTGCAGTGGAAATATGTTTGTGTCTGACAGAGCTCCTTCAATGATGGAATCACGTTCAGGTTTTCAGAAAAATGTTCAAGAACTTGCTCCAAAAGCAAAAGGTAAGCACCTGTGTCATTCACAGATGTGCGCTTCCCAGCAGAACTTTACCTACACCTCTGAAAAATTTGCTAGACTCCACGATACAAATTACCGATTGCATCAAATCTAGAAGCCTTAACACTTGCCTGTTTAAAGAACTGTGCAAAGACATGAATTCGGCAGACGATCTTCTTCTATTTCACACTTCTGTACGCTCGCTATCGAAAGGAAATGTTCTACCCGCGTTTTTTCTGATTACGGACGAAATGAAGTTATTCTAAGAACTGGAAGCAAACGAGTTCTCATCTTACATTAGTGACAAGATTTGGTTGAAAAGTCTCAAGGAAAGGTTACAAACATCATCCAGCTTCGCGACGAATCTGCAAGCATTTTATTGGAAGTTACAATATTGGCGTCGTAAAGTAATGCAAGGAAACTTTGCTATGTTTGAGAAATTGCCAAGCATTGTTGAAAAAACCGAAGAACCTAATCAGAGTTTGAAGATATCTGTAATAAACCACCTTTCATCCCTTGAAATTGAGTTCCAACGATGTTTCTGTGGGCTTAAGGAGAAAGAATTTGTACGAAATTCGTTTTCTACCTCTCTGGTTATAGCCAATATTGTCGATGAATTAAAGGACTAAGTTTGTGATCTTCGGAATAATTCATGAGCACGTGATATTTCGCACGAAATGCCACTTTGTCGGTTCTGGTGAGCTGTGCGTGAATTATACCCACAACCTAAAAGCACTAGTGTTTCTGTATGCTTTCGAGGAATCAGTTGACTGCCATCTGCTTTCGCCTTTTTGCGATGATTCAAACTTGCACATATCTCTATTCAAGTATGTACTTCCCACGATGGGTGTGAGCACAATTCAGCCATTAGCATCAAGTAGTTAGATGTTTCAGTCATTTATTTATTTGAGTAAACGTCTTTTTAATTTTTGAGTAAACACTTATTTCATGAGTCA
>JGI24158J21664_10003926_pt1 | contig 18930 bp, 10 predicted proteins | sample Ectturendosymbi3_FD_21664 | JGI IMG/M metagenome (IMG submission 21664)
ACGATGACGATGCAGTAGTGTTGGTGCCTTGTTTCAGTGGTTGTTGCTCTTCGGTATCCACTACCTCCTCAAAATCACTCCTATCCCGTGAAACGTTGTGTATAAGCATTTCTGTATTCTTGTGTTTTACCTAACGGGATGTGGGCCTTGTGTCTGAGGCCAACACAAATATATAAAAAAATAAACTTCTATCTTAAAATAGATGCAAATGCAGAAAGGCAAATCTTAGTGGTGATTTGTAGACAAGGACGAAGTTCAGCGTAGAAATTCAGAACATGTTACATGAAGTTGATGATTGATTGAAACACTCAGTGCGGGTAACCTAGGCCAAATCCTAACACCCATTGGTTACACAGATGCTGTCTCAGCATTTTACAATTAACAAAATGGCAATTTCGATGAAACAACGTTATGATTCGCGTCTACTGTACCGGAAGAAAGACGACCGGTAAAACCTAAGCAAAGATTTACGTAAAGAACGTCAAAGCATTTTTACTTAACAAGTATTTGCTGGTTAACAACTACGATCAAAAACGAGTTTCGTTCTAGCATCAATGCCACAATCACCACTGAATGCCGAAATACTGCAAGTCGTGTTCATACTTCTTGATCGGGCAGTAATTGCGTTTACGTGAGGCCAAAAAATCCGTTTCCATTCTGATCCGTTTCATACTTTTCGTATTACTTGGTATGCAGAAGCGAGAACGGTTAAGTGAGATTTTTTAACATAACATGTTTTTATTTGAGCACTCTAGATTCCCTTTTCTAAAGCGTTTTCCCAATGAGGTATCGTAATTAAAGAATAATTTGTTATGATTCAAATCCAATGCATGTAAATACAGGTAATATGAGATACTGAGTGGCTACGAACTACTTATCACTGCGTGCACGGCAGTTGATCCTCTCGAAAGTGGCTTCTAAAATGCACTCGCTGGTCTGATATATGTATATAGAGAGTAACAGCAGTGCTCCTGATCGATACAATGCTTTAAATACGCTTCGCTTCAAAAAAAGTAAAATAAACGTAAACCTCACCAAAAAGCAAATTTACGAATGCTCGAGTAGTTGTGCATAAGGTATTTTTAGTAAGAGTTGCCACAATTGTCAACTCACGTTGTACTCCGAAGATTTTGATCATTTGCCGCAGCAACAACAAATTAGTTTGCAGTGCTCTTACGTCAATAGTTCTCAAGTGATACGTTTGAGTCCGGGAGCCACACAGCAACGTAACCAATAAGCACAGTCTAACTAACCCACGTGACATTCCTCATCTGGTGCCACGTGACAGCAAGAATTGTGCGTTTGAATTGTACCGGACCAGCTTAACACATAAAACAGTAACGTAACTAACAACACTTTGCTACACTTTCTGAGAAAATACATGGAGTGAATCTTTCGCAAGCCGTACAGCCCCTGGTATTTAGCCTAGCGGTGAGGAACTTGTCTGTGGTACTCAAAAAATTTGCATTTAACCGAAGAACTCGCAAGCTTATTGTCGTGTTAACTGCGACACAACACTTATGGCTGGCAGTGCATTGGCAAAAGATGAGCAATATCTCAAAAACGATTAGTATTTTTTAAAAACTAAGGAGTGGGTACCTTCTCAATGGCAATGCACAACAAACACAGGAAATAAAACCTAGCATATTAACTTACTTTACATATCGTTGCAAATTGAAAAAGTGAAGCTTTAATGTGAGGTTAAATTTCGAATTAGTCTTATTATATAAACAGAAAACTGCCTACAATTTGAAACTTTGTTTTAAATCAGACACTTTTGTCAACCCAGGGATAGCAACGTCTGCAAAAACTACCCGACTGCGTAAATACAGCAAGAAAGTCCAAACTCTTTCACGGGACTGATCTCGGGGAATAACCAATAAGAAAAGCTTGGGAATACACCACCTAATATACTATCTTGTACCTGGCATATTGCGCCTTCGTTTTTTTCGCTTCTTCCCAGGACTTAGTATTTGACAACCAGCGCTAGATTGTTAAATACTGTCCCGAAACTGCTTAGCATGATGCAGCTTTGTGAATAGCAGCAATTTTGCTCGGAGTTCAGGAAATTAATGAACTTAGCGACCCAAGTTTAGAAGGGAATTCCAAAGTTCCTTCCCAGAAACAACGTGCGCGCATACACAGAAAAATTCAATAAAAACAAACCAGCATTAAAAAAGAAACAAAAGGATATAGCAATACCCTGCATCGGCAATTTGGCGTATATCATATACTACTGTAAATTTCGAATTAAAAGCAGTAGCATTACGTGCCAACCAAGGGTTTAAGCATTCGCTTACACCCGGAACGGAAAAAAGCGATAATATGTAAAAAGATTACACAATTATAATACTGCCAAGCATAACAAATCAAAAGAATTAAAACCGGGATTTTCCCGGTAATATGAATTCTAAAAAGAAACTTGCGTAACAAGAAAACACCAAGTTTTTCCATTTCCACTAAGAGGAGTCCACCATCCGAAAAAAAGAGAGCCACAAATTAATCGGCATTTACCATAAATTCAATCTCAATCCACTGCAAGCTGTATTCAAATCTTTTTCTTGTATGAATATCCACACCAAATACTGTCGAATTCGCATTGTCTAGTACAGGGGTTACCAACCTTTCTTTGACCATATACCCCTTCAGCATTTCCACAGATAANCATGTACCCCTTCAGCATTTTGAAATATAAGCATGTACCCCTTTAGCACTTCGACAGATGAATATGTACCCCTAAAATTTCTTATGACGAAACATTTTTCATGATTAATCATAGGTATATTTAAAAATATGCATATAACGGTTTATGAAAATAATATTCACTGATGTATGTATAAATATTTGGAAATAAAAGATGTGTAAATATATATTTCTCTTCTATTGCTATTCTCATCTGTACCCCTTCGGATAGGCAAATGTACCCCTAGGGGTACATGTACCCCAGGTTGGGAACCTCTGGTCTAGTATGTTCAACTTAAGTGATTGGTATTTACGGAGGCACCTAGTAAGACAAAATGCTAATGTAAATTCCAAGCACCACTTTAAGATGTACACTATGCCATTTTCCACCATCTTCAAGAATGACGTTTGCAATGCCGCATTTTCCTAGGCAGTAATGTGATAAGAAGCAAACACCACGAAACAAAAACCCAGACTAACTGAAATAGTGATCCCAGTTGAAGATCCACTACTTGTTCCAAAAAAACACATCTTAGCAGGGCTCGAAAAAATCTAGATGTTCCGGGAAGCTTATCCCGTGGCCCGCAAGTTGAAGACGAACATCCATTTGTGACGTCATAAGAGGGTTTCCGTTTTTCCAAATACTTTGGAATCTCTTGACGCAAGGTATAGCATTGTATTTAGTGTCCNAAATACTACTGTGTCCCNAATACTTCAGTGATTTCTGTGCTGCCCACATCGAATAATACCCGTTGTTCTATCACACACAAAGCCAAAGATGCAGAGGTTGTGCGTCTACGACAAAATTCAGGTTGTACAGGACGTCCACACAAGGAAAAACCAACACATAGCAGCAGAGGTAACTGGATGATGATGGTAATAACAAGTCACAGTTCACAAACTGAAATTTTCCATGAAAGAACAAAAGTGAAGCGAAAAACAAGATGAACGCTCAGAACGCTGAAGCAGCTCTACGTCTGAAGGATGCTCAACACTATCTTCCACATGTAGTCGTATTCTCATAATTTTACATACCGGTAAATATCAGTGTGTTCAACGGCAAATCGTCATATTCTGGTACAGCTAAAAAGCAACTTCAACCTAACTCGCGATAGTTTTCTGTGAGGTTCAAAATCATTTTCCTACACGTTGCAACATTTTCTAACTAATACATCATAGAGACTAACTAACAATGAAACTACGATACAGACGCTACACCTCCAGGCTGCTGCCGGAAGACTAGCAGAATAAAATATTGAAGTCTAGAAAATCGATACCAGAATCAGTCCCGGCGCCACGGGGAGATTTGGTGGGCTAATCTCCCCAAACAATGCTCCAGTCCCCCCAAATTGAAATATGAAACATTATAAATAAGTAGAGTTGTGTCAAGTTTTACAATGTCAAGCCCCCTGCACAAGCGTAAAGCCCCCCTGTTGATGACTTGGTTCTGACCAGAAATGGTTTTGTGGTAGTGGTGTCCGTGGATTAATTCAGTATTTGATAGTACGTGACTTGCAGCCGATTTGTTACCTGCGAACATGTGCGATTTCCAGGTGCGATCGCTCGTTCACGAAAGCAACAGGCTTATTTCTTCCAAAAGCAAAGCAACAACACGCATGCAATTTAGTGTCTCTAACCAGGGAAAGAGGCAGTACACAATCATAAAAGGTATGCAACCCCACAGGTGTTCATCAAAAAACCGCTGCTGCAGCACAAGACTTCAATAATGCTTTCAAGACTTTGTAAACAACTTCGACACTCCACGAAGTGGAGTCCGAACGTTTGGCAAGTGAAAGCTGTCAGAATTGAGTCAGTTAAATCTTGTAATAGCCTGTTTTTCGAAATCTCCCCTTCCCGCATATCCGTTGTACACTTCCAAAGCGTTAACTCCGATTTACAGTCACGTATGTACGTTTGTGATTTCTTACCCAGGGCTTTAAGACCAAAATCGGAAACGTCCAACAGCCATTTATACGAGCAAAGTTAATCAAATATTAAACCCAAGGGTTCGCTTGGTTCGTTCGGATGCGATCGAGTGACTCCATATGGTTTGATGTGATGCACGGAGTACACAGGAAAGTATCTGTCACATCTGCGCCTCTGCAAATCATTATAACACAAAACCATATGTGTGTCGTTTGTGCACCATCAATCCACGATCAATTTTCATTTTTATGTGCTTGCTGAAGTATCAAATTTCCAACAGTATGTTTCAAAATCGTTTCGGTATTTGTCCTTTAGATAAAAACAATAAGCAATGAAGTAACATTTCTGGTATAATTCCATTTGAATAAAGTTTCAGTACTGAAGATGCGTAGAGTTACATGAAATAGATTTCCTATTAAAATTTTTCTAATTGATTCGCTTGTGTCATCTTTGTGGGCACTAGTTACTTAAAGCAATGAAGCAACCTTAAAGGCATTGAGTGATTTGATGAATTATCCCTGTATTGAAAACGTATAGCATAACAAGCAGAATGCAACGGAGAAACCTTGCCAGAAACAACTAACTTGCAGAACTAGTTACATGCGTGCCGAGTTTTCAAAACAAACAATGCTGCATTGCTTATAACTTGCAAATGACGGCTGCAAACACAAGTAAGACTGTAATAAACCATGACTAGCACTTTTAACGGCAAGAAAACGTACGGATTAGTTTACCAGTTTCACAAACTTAACCACCGTACAACATACACAGACGTAGGCAAACGAGAGAGTTCGCGCAATGTCTTAACAAACACCGGAAAGAACGGGAATATCCTCTCTCAGCAATTGTTTGGTCTTAAATGCCCAGTGGCGTCTGTAATTAAACGGAAGAAACCACTAGCTAAAGCGTCACGCGCGACAGGCTAGTTAGGATAAACCCAGTGGCAATTCTAACCAAGATTAACAGCGGTGAATTGACCCAAAATGCACAATAAACTGAAGTTGCACGGAATCATCAAACCCAAAAAGGAACCATTAAACTGAAATCAAAGATCTTTCAACTCCTACCATCGAAAACGGAAGCGCACGAAAAAACTTGCACTAATGCAAGTAAGAACCAAATGAAAACTGTCTACAGCGTCATATGCGTGAACATTTCTATATAACTATCTTTCACTCTAAAAAGAAATCTGGCAACAGAAATATATCTCAGTATGAAGTATTTCTACGATTTCTCGTCCATATTTTATAAGAAACTTATGACCGCATTGGCAGACGACCAGTTAAACACAGCTCCCAGAAAGAACTATGGAATTGTTGGAAGTCTACGATATTTCCACTCGGGTGAGAACCAAACTGCAATGAACGCCGCAAAGAATTACATAATCTGATACACATTCCCAAGAAAAGAACAACTACATCAAAAAATTGCAGAAGAGTGGTTTATTTCTTGCAAAGTACCAACACTATCAATGCGCATAATTAGGTACAGAAAAAACACGAGGTTTCTTTGACTTGGTAAATAAGAAATGATGAAGTCGAGATTCTCCTTTCACTGACGTTCTATTCAAATTGCAACCATAGTTTTTCACACCGCTTTGGATAGTGAACGAGCTTACAAACTGACCCAAGCAACCTGCAGATATAGATGAATTTGGAACTATGTCATTGGACTTATGCTCATTAGCTGCAGCTACAAGTAGGGATATCTCCTTCTATTACGTCTAAATGTATCCATAGCAGTGAATCCTACCACAAGTAACTTAATGTTGTTGAAAATTACGCAGATGCAGTTCTGTTTTCTTTAGACAATCAACCGCGTTTATTGTTTTAGGGTTGGCAGTTAAGCAGTAAATAGGTCGGCACTTGGGTGTTTCGTGGAGATGTTGGTATAGCTAATGACAGCAGGTTATTCGAACTTCCTGAAAAATACCTTAAATACACTGTAGGCTTGACACTTCTTTCAAACTCTTTCCTAACTATGAACTTTGCGATGAATACCGGTTTTCTTCTCCGCGCTGACTGAAGCATGCATTACAAAACGCCGAAGATTGTTCAATAAGCGAATAAAGGCTAATAGGAATAACGTAAAAGTGTACTTCATTAACGACCACGCATCACGTATAGATGCGGAAAGAGTTTGGAACTCTTTTGGAATGGGCGCCATTTATGTGGGCGCAGCGCCAGGTTGGATACAATTTTTTGGATCAAGTTGACGTCACACGCTTGCATTCACTTAGATTAATGTCTACCAAAAAAAAAACATCTTGAAAATTAATTTTTATTTTGTTCCCATGAAAAATTGGTCAAGTCAACCTGGAAAGTAAGGTCGTAAACCAAGCGAGCTTAAGAGCAAATGCAGGTAAAAATCAAACAGTGAATTATATGTAAGACTTGTGTGGAATTCTACAAACAAAATTTTCTCCCGATTTCCAAACGATTAGTTTCGACCTTATGGGCCGCATCAGTGCAACGCAGAGCTAAAGCTGCGGCTACCAAGTCTTAAAGTCCTACGGTCTAATCAAATCACTTTTAAAATTCTACCAGGTATATGATCATCAGCTAATACATAAAAGGGAATTTTTAAACAACAACATAAAGTGCAAAACTTGTAAAAAAGTTTAGTACCACTATTTTTTAGGATTATTAGAAAACAACATTCCGCATCTGCTATAACAGCTATTTCGATGCTATGTGTGAGAAAAACGATGTCGAAAGGGGGGAAATGCATCATAACTACTGGTTGTGACAAAAGCACGTCTTGCCCGTAATCGCTTTCCAGTTGACGTGAAAGAATGAGTAATTCGATATAGGACAGCCCGCTGTTCACAATGCTGCCGAGCAACGCATCTAGTTCAAAGGAACATCCACCCGATCACTACACTTCCACAAATTTAAGCACACTCATGCGCTACAACCCGCTGAATGCCGAACATGAAACCTAAAATGCAAGTCTGAAGACCTTGCACCAAGGCTGTTGACTGCGTAGTGCCACTGGAAATTCCGTATAAGGTCACATGCAATAAATGAGGGCCTAAAATCAACACTACAGTGGCGCCAACAAGAGCGCGGTTGCAAACTCGCACAACTTCCCAAGAGGCACGTAGTCAATGCGCAATTTTAGCGCCAGGAATAGTTACTCAAACTCCAGCTGGAAAGTTGGAGTATCAAAATCTTTTCCAAGCAGTTAGCAAAGCATCAACACAAGCATGTTCTGCAGCTGAATGGGCACAGTAAATTCTTTCTCTGTCATTGTTAAAAGCGCGTGCTGGTTATCAATGTAAGAAGAGCAGCAACAACGTTTTCCTGCATAGCCTGTAAAAAGTTTGGTTAACATTCAGCGTTATAGTAGAATTTGTGTATGAACTGATAAGATCTCCAAAAACTATTTTTCAATCATAATGTAATTGTAATGTAAAGTCCAAAAAACTTAGTTTTCAGAAAGACAACAGAAAACAAACTGAACGCTTGTAATCAGATGTTATCAGCCACCAAATATTATGTGCAAGATAACACCCACCTGAAGACAAAATGAGTGCAGTGTTAGGTTCAACAAGGGGCTCAATTTTATTTCACCATAACAAAGTTTTAGCTGGAAAGTCACTTTTGTTTGGTTAGCCAACGTGATATTTAGGAAAATTAAACAACTATTACACTGAGTTCACCTAAGCTACAACAACATTATTTGATACTCAACACAGAAATTTCGTTTATATTTCAGCTGATTAGCAATTCAAAACTTATATCTAGGTATGAACAATATTCATCTCACATCAAACAAGGCGAAAATACTTCCTAACTACAGGTTGTAATTAGATCCGACACCAAATTCATCTTTATAACACGTGACATCAAACTTCCCTAAATAAAAAAGATCCATCTCCATTTTTGAGCAACATTTTGTTGCACCAAGTTCATTTGCAACCAGTGCAACCATTAGTTAAGTCACACTTTGAAACAATAACATCCACCAATAGAAACTAACACATGGCAGTCAATAAAATTGAACAGGTGGGTTTAGAAAATGTGTTTTATTTACCATAGCCAGTTGCAGATGCAAAAATCAAAATAAATTAGTTGAGGAACTGAGTGCAAGTATACTCACAATTCGAATCGGTTCCGCAAAAGATGGCTGCTCTTGATCTCCCTGCTTAGCATCTTTTTCAATCTGCTGGTGACGTTCACGTTGGCGTTGCTTCTGAAGATCCACCCGAATGTTTCCTGATAATCTACCATTTGTTGCATAGCCACTGCAAATATGCAAATGTCAGCCTGAATTGAATATTTAAAACTATACTTTAATTGGGAGATACATATTACATGCAATAGTTTCCATAGCAACAACAGAAAAAACTCTACAGAGAAACATCCATCAAGTTATTATTCAGAATGTAAGCAATTAATTGCAATATGCTGCACATGTTATTGCAAAATGCAATTTAACTGATCACCAGGAAAATCATTAAAAGTTATGCATGCGATAGTGTTCAGTTTATGGCCATATCCATCCCAGTATCGATGAAAGTTGTTGTTCACCACTAACAAGCACTGGCTGCCAGGGTGGTGTTGTAATTTAATTGTAGCTTACAAAAGGGTTCAGGGCACAGACAAAATTGCTAATACGTGTGTTGACAACAGCACTTTTCTAACTTTACTTCTTAAAGGTTTAATGCAGATACTACACCATAAACACAAACAAAATGGCACATAACATTGAAGAAAAATTATCAATTACTTAAACACAATATACCGCCATTTGCAAATGTAGACAGCCACCTGAAAATTTCTAATTTTTTAAAAACTACGATAACATAAAATAGTCTTACATCATAAAGAGGTGTTTATTGGCAGTGAAATGTAGTGGCAACAAATGACAAAATATCCGAAGCCTTCAGTTCTGCTTTCTATCTAAAAATTGTTTGTCTTTTAGTGTTTTGTATGTCAACCTTTCTCTTACACTACTTCATCAAGACAACTGGGCATACTTTTTACAAGGGATGCACAGTACTTCAGGCTGATTTCTTTCACCCAAACTTCTTTGTTGCAGTTACAAGTTCTTCAGCAGTGATTGGTTGTTTTTCTGCCATTTTAATTATTATGAAGCTCCAGAAGTGTTCAATTGGATTCATGTCTGGGCTGTTTCCACACCAGTCAAGAACTTCCATCTTGTTTTCTCAAAGGTTTTTAGAAATCACATTCAATCTGGGTCATGGTGCTCCATCATGCATGAATATAAAGGTTGTGCACCACCATGTGTATATTCAACTTTTCCTGAAGCAGTTTAATACATCTCAGGCAATTCATGGTATGCCTGAGCAAAGAAAATACAGCCCAGCAGGTATATGTTTGCTCATACACCTTCAAACCATCTGACTTGGGAGTGTTTCACTGGACCGATGATGTACTTTGCATATTAGATCTTTATTATTTTGGTCTTCAAAAATTCTTTTTTGAACTGCTGAACTGTGGATTTATCAGAGAATAAAACTTTTCCCAGTTTTTTTTCCACAGTGCTGTGAAGATGTTTATAATCTCTTTTCCAATGCTCATACATGGTTTTACTGCTGGTTATAGGATTTTAACTCGAACTCCTTGATCAGGCAATGTGAAACCATGCTAATACTAATATCTGTAGCTTTTCTTAGCAGATTGGCATGTAATTTATGACAAGTACTAGTAGAGATCACTTTACACATAGCATGATCATTTTTTCTTTCATGTTTCTTAAATTTTTCTATGGCACTGTGGACTACACGTTTGCTAAATTGTAGTCNTTTTGCAACATGCCTTTCTGAGAGTCTTTCTCTATGCAGAGCCATTATCTATGTATGCTCATCAACCAATAATAGCATTNTTTCCCGAATTCAGATGTGTTTGAAGAAACATTCAACGAAGCATTAATCTGCGTTACAACTGACTGCACAACATAATCAGTAATGTGACTTTTTAATGAAGTAATATAATTCCAGACTAGATTAATTTAATGGTGTACAGTAGTAGTTCCAACTTTTGTGCAATATGTTATTGTGGCTTGGGTGGTCCTGTGTCATTGTAAATGACCTGAAAATACAAAGTTAAGCACCAACATAATAATGATGGGAAACATGTAAAAGCAACATATATAAAGGAGGTCTATGCAAACTTGTAAAACCACACCTGCAATAACGTAGTAGTTTTAAAGTTTTTTTTCNATAGAAACTACTGCATTACACAAGATTCTGACCAGGCACAAAAAATAATTTTTACTCACTTTAAACGATACCTACTAGGCAAAAATATTTNCATTATGAGCAAACTATGCAAGAACAATTTTCATTAACAGCAACACATCAAATTTATTTGCTGGTGCTGCATTAGTGAGTACTTCAAATTCAATTTTATAATAAAAACAAATTGACAGTAATGTGGGATAAAGGAACTGAAGTACACGTATAATTATTATGGAAGTACAAAGATATTTTCATCTAATGTAATCGGTCAGGCATACATTGACCCGCTTTTTTACAGAAAGATGAAGAAATTGTTTTGATTTTACATAATCACCAGACACATTTAAAAACATGTATCTTACTTAAATTATTCCTACTTTTTTAGAAAAATGTGGGAAAAATGTTTGCTTAGTGTTAATATAATCAATGACACTGCTGTACTTTGTTACTTAATAGAAAGGTCTGTTTTGATGCTAAGCCAGGTTTCAAAAACATACATTTTTGCACCAAGTTTACCAAAATATGTAAACAAAACTGCTATATAAATCATCTACGAAAGACCACTACTACATTGACGAAGCAGTCATGATGGTTGATTCCTTACATCCATCGCACTTCATGTGCTGCTATCTTGTTTGACCGGAGCTGAATACATTTAACTGCAAATTCAATACATACAGTCATTGCATTCTAGGTAGCTAGGATATGACCTGGCAAATAAACTAGTCTGAAATTTCCACAAAAGATATCAAAAGTTACCTTGAATTTGCCATGAGGAACTCTTCCAGCAATCTACACTCTGACTGTAGACAGCTCACAACTGCTGCCCAACATGGAAAAAATTGCAGGTTAAAGAGAATGTGTGATCATATCCAAAATTGACGACTATTCTCAGAATATAATATCCAGCAGCACGTGGCATTGGCGGCTGAGAAGTCCAGCAGAAAAACTTATTATTGCATATTTTATTTACTAGCTTTGAAAAGAGAAAAAATGAACAAACTTGAACCGTTTCTCAGAACATATTCAACACACTGATGTTACCTACATTGTAGCTCAAAGGATTATGATATGAGATCACAAAATCCTTTTGTAAAATGCCTGCACATGTGCACAACCACACAAATGCAATACATGTGCACAACTATGCAATGCAACAAAACTTTAAGTGCTTATGCAACATCAGACAATTTGTGCAAACAAATATCTTTACAAACACTTCATATTCTTGAGTAAATAATCAAGTTTATCAAATTTTTGCATTATATACGATAAAGATTGCTTTCTAATCTAAAATTATCAGTTTATTACCCCAAACTGCCATTACTAAAGCGCAGGGTTTTTTTAAGGTGTTTTAGGGACCCAATTCTAGTCCCTACAATCACAGAAAATTACAAAACACCTCTAATTATATGAAACTTAGTTGGAAATTTTTTGGGTCCCTACAGGTCCATATTAGGTACCTAACATTTTCCTTAAACACAAACTGTTAAAGTGTATACAGGAGATGTAAACGCATCGAAGAAAAATTCACCATTTAATAAAAACAAGCAAAAAGCTACCAGTTCATACAACATCTTTGCAAATTTTATGTCCTATTGATGCTTGCACTAAAATGACTAAACATAAGAAAAAACAATTTATCATCAACTTTTGTATAGGTAAATCACAAAAAAACGATTCCACTGCTTTGTGGAAACAAGCAACTTTAAAAAGTAAATAATGAACACAATATTTAAATGTTAGCAATATCCAATAGATTTGTTCAACAGCAATGTGCAGTTTTAAAATATTTACAATTATGAAATCTGAGCTACTGCCAAACTGCCAAAAAATATGAAAAACTTTTGCAACAGCAAGACAGTGCAAGTGGTTCTTGCATGAAAGTTAAAAATCAGAGCAAAATAAACCCACACTGCAACACTAAAAGAAGCAAAAAGTTTAGTTGAGCTATGTGCAGAGCATACGGAAATGCTAGTTTGGTGATCACATTAAGGTATACGCCCTGTTAAAATCCCACAATGCAATGATCGGCTAACTTTTCATCATGATGGCCCAAACCACTCTTTTGATCATAATTAAAAGCCCACGCTTTTTTTGAAGACCCAATTTCAAACTTATGCTGTATTCAGTTACCTGCCACATAACAATGCTATGCAAATGTCATAAACAGGGTAACCAATTTTTTGACCTAAACACTTAAAATTTCAACTTCACTATTTGCAAATTTTGACTTTATTTTGACCTATAAATCTCCTGCGTTGTGCAACTGCAAAATAATTCAGCCTTGGGTGTTGAGGTTAACTCAGAAGCATATTCAGGCACTATACTTTGAAATTTAAAAAATTTGGTTGTTAAACTACAGTAGAGTCAAACTTGAGAACATCATGAAGTTGAAACATTACATGCATTAATGGATTGGGCATTTACCAAAGACCACATTTCTTGTTTTTGCACACACAACCTACATAATGCAGCATTTAATCACCAGTAGTGGGCAAAACAACATTATTAGGGCAGAAGTCACAGCAAACCCAGTATTATTACAGAAGCGCACCTAAACTTGCAAAAACATATCAATAGTTGTTGTTATAGTTTCAATAAAATATTGAAGAGAAAAAATTGTGCTGCAAGGTAAGTTTAACCTAACAATAAATTTAACTTGTGAGATTCTCATGGTATGAGCATGAAATTTGGTTTTTGTGTGTTTTATAAATTTTACAATGAGACAGAAAAATATATATTTTTGACTGTCCTAGTCATAAACCATATAATGACAAAAACAATGCTTTAACATCAAACAATCAATCAATGTTCCATAGTTGTTGTAGTAGCTTATGTTTAAGTCCACACAACCAGCACAAGTAGCTCTTACATACCACATGGCCCAGTTCAGTAAGTGTTGCAAGGTCCAGTAACAAGTGCTAAAAATGGTGCACAAATTGGGCTGAAACCTAATGTTTAACCGTTACTACCATAATGTAAGAGTGTAAGCCAGTTTTCTAAGGTATGCTCATCAAGTCAGATTTTTTGTGAAATGAAAGTTTATCTTAACACCTTCAGTACAGATTTGGCATAAATATATGTCATTCGTTCAAATGCACTGTGTGCGGAATGACATACATATTATAACATATATTATGTCATTCATTTTGTGATTTAAAAAATTTTTTGTACTTGTTTATTTTGCAACAAAAAGTTCCACAATTCTTCATACCTAGAAACATTAATCTTGAAAACTTCATGCAAACTGACCAAAAACTTTTGAGTTAAGTTTGGAATTGAAACATCTTACCAAGCCTAGGCTACACAACTTTTTCAAAGAAGTTAGGTGCTAACATTTGTTTCGTAACACACAGTAACATTTTTCATACTCATTTGTTTGCAATGAAAATTATGAGCAAGAACATTTGTAGTTATTCAGTTTGGTATCCAGCAATAGTTTGCTCGGCCTAGGCTACAACAATTTTTGCAAAACACTTAGGTCTTGACAGTTGTTGTGTACACTAGGACTACTTTTTTTGTACTCGCATTTTTGCAAAAACAATCTTCTTAAATATTTTTCATACCTATGTGGGTATGTGCATCACCCTTGAAATTTTGAAGTAGTTTTGACAAAAATCTGCAGAGTTCTATGCTTTCGAACCAGAACTACTAAAGAGAGTAGGCTACAAAACTTTATCTTATTCAGCAGGATTATGAAGATTTTGTGTACAGCACCATAACTTTTTACATCTAATTTATTTGCCATAAAAATTTGCAAATGTTTTGCTGATACCTAAGCATCTTTTCTGAAAAATTGAGTTTCATCCAACAAAAAATCTCCAAGTCATTCACTGTTGAATCGAGCAACCGGATTCTGTTCACAGGGCATCAGACTGCTGTTACTGTGTGTCTCTAGCAATGCACTTGCCTAAGAAATTTGTGTTCAGTGATTTATTTTTGTTGAACGCAATAACTTTTCTCATGCTTAGTCTTTTTTCATCAAAATTTACACAAAGGTTCATTTTGNAAACATGCATCCTCTCTGAAAATTTCAAGTAAATTGAGAATGTACTTAAGGTACTTTTCCATCAGCACAACTCAAGCGCATAGGCTACAAAACTTTGGCCAATATGGTACTGTTGAGTCGTTGTTGTGAAAGCACCGTAACTTTTCAAAACTAGTTTGTTTGCAACGAAAATGTACTAGTGTGTTCTCATGATCTTTATGCATCTTCCCAGACAATTTCAGGTCAACCCTTGAAGAATTTGCTGAGTTATTGACTTTTTTAATCGAGCAACCTTTTCGAGCGACCTGATCGAGCGACCTGAATCGGGTCCCTAGAATTGAAAATCAGGTCCCAAGAATCAGAGAAAATGATCATCGGGTCCCTAGAATTAGAGAAATCGAGTCCCTACAGGTCCATACCAGGTACCTAACATTTTCCTTAAAAAAAAACTGCCTTAGTATAAAAAGTTGCAGCAGACGTTTGTTTCTCCTCTGACAGCATCGTCAGTGCTGACAAATGTAGCACTAGCACAGTGGCCCAGGTATAAAAAAAAGTAAGCTTGACATCATAGGAAAGATACTGATGGATAAAAGTTACAAAAGTACAGAGATGTGGAAGCTAAATCAATGTTGATTCGGGGGCTATGCCAATTGATTTTGACTTTGGCATTGCCATACTGCAACACTTGCATTTCCGCATCTGCGTCAATTGATGCATGCCATCCTTCTAGGTAGTACACACTTTTTTTTTTAAATAAAATCGAAGAAAGTTGAAATTCACACAATACCAATATAAAAGAAAAATAGAAAAAGTCATCAAGTTTCATGGCTGCACTATTTACCATTTCAAAGTTATTCACCCATATATACCAAAAGTGCATCAATTGACATATCCCATTCTTCTAGTGTTAACTGCAGTGATGAAAGCTCAGTCTTGAAAAACTGATAAAGAGTGTAGTTTACTAAAATTCGAGAACAGAAATTAGGGAATCAAAAATTGTGGATGAAAAAATTTTATCAACAATCCTAACATTACAACTTTAACAACTACACGGGTATTTATCCACCAGTTACGCTATAACATGTAAAATAAGGCTTCAAGCTAGTCTGACACTTGTAATGCCATACCCAATATTCATAAAAGACTAAGACGGAATATAAGAAACATGATAATGGTAAAAGAAGACAAATTTTTAACTGTTTTCGAAATGCAATGTTTTCTAATACCTTTGGGACTGGGAATTTTTCCTGAGTAATCGTGTTGGGTACCAGACAGGTTTTCAAAATTTACCACATTTACGCCAGTTTCATGAAACACCTTGCATTTGAAGCCTAAACATGAGCTTCATTTGTTAAATTGCTAATTCTCTTCATAGTTTTAATATGTAAATGTGTGAACTTTCAGGAGAAAAATATCAATCAAAAGACAATCTAGCACACAGTCATGAGCAACCTCGGTGTCTACAAAGGAAAAGCAATGGCTATCAGACATTCCTTGAAAAATAACCCTTATACATAGGGTAACTTAACATCTTCATATCCACGTGGTTTCCCCACAGCAATATCCACTGCTAGGTAGTTTTGGTGGAAAATGCAAATCACCAGAAGATGGATACAGCTTGGCATTGTCCACCTGTAGGCTGAAGCGGAAAACATGCTGCATGTTTTGTTGCCTGTGCACTAACCAATTGCCAACATATCAAAGCATTTTTGAAACAGTTTAGGCTGCATACCACTGCAACAAGCCTGGTCCTACCAGGGCCTACCACCACCATCTCCTTGAAGATTTTACTTCAATGGAAGCATTTTTCAGAACTGCGATTTGTGTGATCGAAGTGCTTTGATATGCTGCCAAATGATAGGAAAGCATGAAGGAATGTTAGAAATGTTTCTATTTAGGCAAGTTGATAAAGTTTTATTGCTTAATGCCGGTGTTACCTGCTTTTGTTGTTTCAGAAAGTGAAACTTTTGCAAAAAGGTTAGCTCCTGTAGGGCCTCGCTTTCTTCAGTGGTATGTAGCCTAAGATGTTTTGGAAATGATTTGATTATGTTGGGAATTGATTAGTGTAAAGGCAACAAAACCGTTGTCAGGTTTACCGTTTTAGCCTAAAGCTGGAAAATGCCTGGCAGTATCTGCCTCTGCACAAGCAGTAGGCATTGAATTTCCTGCCAAACCCGTGCGGTAACCGTGGTTATCGTGGCAGGGAAACCACCCAGTAATGAAAGTGTTAAGTGCTACACACCACTTCTTTGCAATCAAGGTGTTCATGCCTAACTTGTCTTACCATATTTTTCAGACCGTAAGGTGCACATAAAATCTTTATTTTCTCAAAAATTGAAAGTGCACCTTATAATATGCTCATTGTACTTTCTTACCTAGAACCAATTTTATGTGGTAAATGGTGCTATTTATTAAATTGCTAGTTACAGCTTAACTATGAGCGCTATACATTTGATTTCGAAGACTGTCATGAGGCTTTCATGTGTTTTCAAAATTACAATGATATTTTTGTAAACAGACCATCTTGTCATGTAATAAACCAATAACAATTGCAACGAGCAGTACATGTGGTTCCATGAGTAGCTAGAACATACTTTAATGTTGAAGCACAGACTGTATTACTCCGCGAGGCTCTTGCGCACAGAGATATATGTATTACCCTGTGAGGCTCCTGACTACATTGGCACATATCAAATCAAACACACTTCGTTTAAAGTGCCTTTAATGCACCTCACAATGCAGTGCGCTTTGTATGGAAATAGAACAGATAGCATTCAATCACTGAATCTGCACCTTATAATCTGGTGCATTTTATGGCGCGAAAAATACAGTGCTTGGTTGTCTTGTCACACATGTTATACCTGGAAATTATCACATCCAATGCAACATATTTGTCAACTGCCATAGAATCCAAACTGCCTCATTGGTGAATGTTATATTGTTGCAACACTGGGCAGGCACAGTGTTGAATGTGCGATGCATCATGAACAGAACGTGCACTAAGAATAGAACCCATATGCAAATGGCACAAACAAGCAATAGAGTGATTCTGATAAGAATAATCTCGGTGAGTGAGACCTCTAATAATGCTTGTGAACCTGGTGAACAGTTTATTATGCAGTACTTGCTAAAGATAGCAATGAGAGATCTCATCACTATCAGGCTCTCTAATAAATGTTGAGAAAAAATGTATAGCTTTGCCATCAATTTCTAGATCTTACATTTTTAGAAGTGTTTACCAATGGTAAGCATGACTTTTGTTTCAAGATGAATTTCATATTAGCTAAACTTATTGCTGAAGATGCAGGAACTGTCTTATGATGAAGATATCTACTGTATACTATATAGTAAAAAAACACATGAGTTTAACACTGCAATAGCAAACAAGTGGATATATTGGTTTGACTTCATTTATTATGATTTAACAAACACGTATGAAAATAAATGTTGTGCATATGATTCAAAGATTGAACATTTATGTATCCTTACTTCCTTTTGCCACTTTTGTATTCATTGTTCTGTATGGATTTGTGTGTACCCTGTAGGATAACTTAGCAGTTTATGGAACGTCTTTAGTTAGTTTTCATATCCTGTTATTGAAAGGCCTAGTCAGTATGATTGCACTGTACTAACTCCATTGCAACAGCTTCCTGCCACACAAACTTTGTAGAAACAAAGGACAATTACTGAAGGGAGGCATGGCAGAAAAAAGGTTAACACTTTGAGAGCCTGGGTACGATATATTCGTACTTTAAAATCGGCCTAAAACCAGCAGTTGTCAGTTGCCTTACCAACGCCATAGCTCCTGTACCGATTGCACTAGAGACCTGTTCAAGGGCTCAAACGGATCGGCCAGTCTTCTAGTCTACACTCGAAAAAAATTTGTAGTTGAGGGTTGCGGATTTTTTGTGAGTGACGTCATAAGTGAAGTAGTTTCGGGGTTATTTTAGTGCATGTTGCCTGGCCTAAGGCCCAATCACCAGGCCAAAGTACTTCGCTGAAGTTTTCATTAGAAACTAAGCTCAAGTGAGAGTCTTTTGAGCCTTTGATCGACTTTCTAGCATTTCTGGTTCAAAAGTTATGATCTAAAATAAACAAATTAATTAATTATCTAATTAACTAA
>JGI24158J21664_10003927_pt1 | contig 18930 bp, 10 predicted proteins | sample Ectturendosymbi3_FD_21664 | JGI IMG/M metagenome (IMG submission 21664)
AGCAATATATATCTCAAAATTTTTTTGGGGGTACTAAGAATGCTCTGACCTGACAAAGGGGTACGAGCAGCAAAAAAGGTTGGGAACCCCTGCCCTAAATCTTGACGAACTTTGATAGCTGAGGTGCATACCAAGGAAAAGTCGATTGTGATTAAACTATGAAGACAAAGAGAAAATCTGTTAGTGTTTTTCAATTTTATTTAAAGAACGGGTTTCGGTCTCTGTTGCGTAAAGTCAAAATCACTTCACAAAAAAGGGAAATAGTGTTGAATGTGCACCGCACGGGACCAAATGCTGGAGATAGTTTGAGTTATACTGAAAGTGAGCGATATTTTACACACAATAAAATTAATTGCTGCAGAGAACACTCCTCCAAACCTGCGACAGAAGGTTTCTTAAATTTTCCTGGCATTGCTTTCTTGCTTCCTTCTGGTTGGGTTCGACAGCGTCCCTTAACATGCCCAGTTCATTCAAATACAGTTCGATGACCCACGTTGAGAGCATTGTTATCTGAGTTGTTTCTTCAGGCTGAAAATTCGCAAGCGAAATTTTGAAAATGCCTCAAAGGAAAGCGTTGCTGCATCATTTACAGAAAAATATGTTTTAATTTCCGGCTAATTTCTTGTTTACCCTTTACACGTAGGAACTCCCTTCGGTTGTCGGTCATTAAGCGTGTCGTGCCTTTTGCATTTCATGAACAATTTATTTAAAACTTTTCTCCACAACGGTTTGATCAATTTGCAATACTTGAGATTTTACAAACAAATTTTTTGGTTGCGGAGGAAAAGCTTTTTCAACAACCTGACCACACATATTCCACCAACATCTCCTAACGTTCGCAATCTCGCCAAATTAATCTCAGCCACAAGCGTACCAGAAGTCTAATGCCAGTAAGAATGACAAGTAAGAACAAGCCTTTGAAATGACATTAACCTCAATCACGGGCCAGAATCACTCCTTATACACCACCGTAAGTAACCATTACGTTGCAAATGTACAAACAATTTCTTGACTCGGTCGGAGTGCGGAACGTGAATGTGTACAAACCAAAAGTAAAATCACGACCTACCATTTCTTTTAGCCACGCAAGCAATAATCACAAAGACTAAATCAACAAACACAATACCTTCAAAGTTTTTAACTTTTTACGAAGGAAAGCCCTGAGTGCAGCTTCTTTGCCAGCTCTAAGGAATTTCAGCGCCACTTCCTCGAACGAGTTTTGCGTGATAGCGTAATACAAAGCGCTGTCCATGTAGTCGCCATTATTGAAAGCGTGCTCTGCTTGTCGCGTAACAACCTACACAGAACATGCGAACGAGAATGATGTCACTGTGGCCGCTTTACAAAAACGCGAAGCAATCATTTCTCACGCAACTCCGACAACGTAACGCACGAACACGACACTTCGTACATCAGAAGAAAGCAACGTTATATTGCACAGCACGCACATTCGCTGGCCGAGCTAACCAGATGTGTCGCAATGTAGTACAGGTATTCTAAATTTCAAGTGCTTTTTTAATAAAACCAAGTAACACATAATTAACAAGCGCCTATGAGCAAAAACAACTTATTTCAAAACACTATGCAGCATGTTATACAAACAACCGTCTAAAACTTGTCTTAATAGCCTCAAAACACTTTCGTGTATGTTAAACGACTACTGTATTTTGCAACCGTCTTAGAGCAAGCAACCCCTGATGTGCGCAAAGCAACGCCGGGAAGTGGATGAGGATACCTTGTCTAGATTAGCTGGATTGTCTTTGCAATATCCTTTGGCCAAGTCGAACTTCCCCATGTCCAAATACATTTGCCAGACATCTCTTGATTCTTTGACCACCTGAATATCGCAACAAAGAAACGCGATAGAGAAAGACAAATTTTCTCTTCTTGGGCTCGTGCATAAACGAAAAGAATCATACACTACCTTGTACTTAAAAATTGCTCTCTCCGTGAATGTCCATATTGTGTTTTGAACCGGATCTTTAATGAGGCCCATTAGTTGCCCGTACCTGCACATGAACAAACAGCGACCCGTTTTCTCCACAGGCAAGACTTTTTTAGGGTCACTATTGTTTACGGAATAAAAAGACACTGAGGTCTGTTTCTGGATTGTTCTATCAAAATCAAACTGCCAAGAGCGGTAAACTTGGAAAACACAGAAAAGGCATCAACAGCAATTGTTTCTAGTCAAAATTTCGCTGATGCTTCACGCATCAAAACCGTCAAATCTGCGTCGAGGTTTCCGAGTAAAATTTCTTTACCAGGCTATCAATAAATTATTTTCATGATGTGCTACTGCAGTAATTTGCACGTGCAACCTTACCTTCCACCTCGACTCACTTAATGACTCGTGCTCTAAATCAACTTGCGTTTTTAAATGTAACAGGTACAGTCGCGGCACACATTGTTATACTAGTACATTGACCTATAGCAGAGGTCCTCAACTCGGGCTTGTCTTGGGCGACTGACAGAAAAGTACTTAAATTGACGTTTGAAGTTTAAAGAAGAAATTTCAGGACAAAGATTCCGAATATACTACACAGTCATGCTGCTTTCATTAGCTGAAAAATAAACACCATAAAAAGAGATTTATTTGAAAGAAATTTGATTTAACAAGTGTTATCAGCAAATACTAAGGGTGAAAAAATGTGCATCCGACACGGTGCTTACCTGGAGGTGTAGACATCTTCAAATATCAATTGCTCATTCAGTGAACATATCACTTTTAACCTATCTGAGTACAAAAGTAGTACGTGGAAATTGGTCAGAACAACACTCAGCACTTCACTTGTATTTTCCGCAAATGGATTGTCATTGTCATCAGCTGCATGAAAAGTAACACAGAATGGGTTAATTTTTGTTGAACATCACAACAAGGACCAATGCGGAAAAGCAGTGAGGCGTTTTGCTACAAAGCAAAGTTGGGTTTTGAGTATAATGAAATAATGGAACATGGTATTACGAAGTTTAACGTCTAGAGTTGGAAACTTCACAATACATAGAAAAATTTGTGAAAACTATTTGCTAATACAAAACAGACACATTTTTACACAAACAAATGTAGGCAGAAACTGATTTCAAATACGTTTTTGTCATTTACAACACAAAACTATTTCGAAAACTATAACATACAAGATGTTTTAATAGTTTCTAGTGGCAGTTTTGCCAAAACCTGACACATAGCAGGTTTCAAGCAGGCATTTCTGACTAGTTTCTGCTAAACATTTCTTTCTGGCTATGCTATCTCACTGTCACAAAACAAAATCAATGTGATTGACACGTTGCAAGATGCAGGGCAGCATAGTTATCACACAAGGTTCCGCAAGTTCCTGTCGGTTTTACTTTGCAATCGGAAATAATCTTGTGGCGAAGAAAAAATTGGCGGTTCGGCAATTATATAGAGATTAGATTGCATTCACAGAAAGCGAGTAGGATTTAGATAATGTAACCAATTTCAAAACAGAGCATTTGAGCTACCTCAAAATGAGAAGTCCAAAGTCATAAATCTGAAATAACGAAAGCTGGCTAAAGTAGGTTATTTGTATCGTTTTGGATGTGGGAACCGCTATGGCAAAAACAATTTGGTCTATCATAGGGTTGCCATACGTCCGGAATTTCGGTGTTAAAATTTGTGTCCGGAAATGATTTTTAAAAAGCTGTAATGTCTGGAATCTTGAGAGTTGGTAAATTACATTTAACTTCGAACGATGTTTACGTGCTGTGAAGATGAGAACTTCAATTTTCACTTCTTTGGCAGCTTCCATTGTCTTCAATAATTTTGCCTGAATTGTGATAGTGATGCTGTTTTGCGGTGGATTGGTAGTTGTAAGAACATATACTGAAAAATTCCGTACAGCGCATGATTGTTGTCACGACAAGTAGCAACTGGGACTGGCGGGAATTTTGCCTCTTGAGGCCTCTTGCACTACTATTTTGCCTCTTGAGGCATGGTAACCCTGGTCTATCACAAAATCAGGGATGAGATAGCAAACCCGGTATGTTACAGATTAGCGTTTTCTTTCTGTAAAATTTTATTCAAGGTTTAGGTTAACTTGCCAAAACTTGAGCATTTCAAGACACACAAACTAAATTTCGAAAGTGATTGGGTGTTTACAAACGGCATAACGTTTCACATTTTTACAAGTGTATGTCTTGCTTAACTTGAGCACATAACGCTTGACAAACGCTGAGTACGCGCATACACTTGAATGTGGGAGTCCAACACCAATGTGATCCTTCGCAACTTGCGAAAATCTTTTGCAAGGGCTTAGCACCATGCAAAATATTAGTGCAACCTTTCCTTGCGCCCATGCTCGGTTGTTCCAAAAGATAAACAACGTTTCGAAGAATAAAACCGATTAAGATCAAAGTTAACGCGAAGTGCTGCTGAAAGCTCGTTAATATGAGCAAAAATTTCTGCTTAAGTACAAAATCCGCAAATATCTTGCCCAGTTAAAAAATGCTAACATCCATTCAACCAAATGTACAAGGTGGTGGAAAAAGATGTATTCATTTTTAATCATGCAGCATTTTGTCATGAAAGGAATACTTCGCAATTTTTTTAATAAGCCTGTCTTACCGACATGTACGTTTTTTCCTCGTACATCACCATTTTGCGAGCCTAGCTCAATAGCCCATAACAAGGGTGGCCAAACTGCGGCTCTTTGAGCTTTCTGAAAATTTATATATTTGTTTTTTGATTTCTATTTCTAATTGCAAAGTGTAGAAATATTGTAAAATGGTACTGTGGTAGCAAGCGTGCCGTACAGTATTAGTCGTTCCAAATAGAATTATGATGTCACAGAAGCGTAGATTGCAAATAGATTCGTATTTTTATATTCTTATGTCGCGGCTCTTTTTAACTTGTTTTTTACGATATGCAGCTCATTCATAAAGGCTTCGCCACCCCTGGTCTATAATGGCTCGATCCAAGCTCACTGGCGCTGAATCACTGTGGCTATTCGCACACTGAAGTTGATAACATCCCTGTCCAACATCTCATGGGGAACTCTCCTAATCTCCGTTCGACTACTATAGTTGAGTGCATCGATAGTTTGGGGATTGTGAGCATAGCCCCTGTATTTTAGGTATCCCACAGAAAATAATCCAAAGAGGATATGTCTGGAGAACGTGCAGGCCAAAGATGGTCCCTACGACAGTAGATTAGCCTGTCTCCAGCGAAGTATCAGTGGAGGTATTCGAGTGAAGTATTGGAGCAATGCGGTGTTGCTCCATCCTGCTGAAAAATCACAGTATCCATGTCCACCCTTCGCTTCCGCCTCAATGCCGGGATGAATTTTCTTCTCATTAGTTCAATGTGTCGATTTGTGTTCACAGTTAACGGACGTCCGCCAGAATCCTCGAACCAGTATGGNCCGATAATGCCATTAACACCCAACGCGCACCNAACAATCGCTTTCTCCACACCAAGTGGGCGATACTGATGCATGCTCATGAGGCTGAACCTGAGCCCATAAGCAGCGTATATTCTATTTGTTCACATGACCACTAAGGTGGAAATTTGCCTCTTTACAGAAAAAATGTCCAGGAAATCAGGATGGTTTTCGATTTGCAACTGATGGNTTGCCAAAAGCACGTCTCTCAGCCTTATTTGCATCGGTCTGCAGTTGTAAAATCTGTATCTTATANGTAAACAAGTGAAAATCCTGATGCATTACGCGCATAACTGAACTTCTCGAAAGATCTGTCTCCTGAGACAAACGTCTTGTGGATTTCCTTGGAGATTGCTACAAACAGCTCACAGTCTTAACGTGGTTTTCTGTCGTGACTGAATGTGGCCGGCCACTGCGACCATTAATGTTATTCAGTACACTTCCCGTTTCCCTGAATTTGTCCAGGATGCGCTTTATTGTGAGCCTGGTTGAAGTGTTTCTGCCTGCAAAGTCCCTCCGAAATTGTCGTTGAGTTTGGACAACTGATTTCGTCGCGAAATAGGCCTCTGCAATCTTGATCCTCTCCTGCATTGAATATCTCGCTGCTTGATCCATTGAAGCTGGAAAATAAAACTTTCAAGCTCTAGCTATCATTTACCTGGAAAACAGAAGCCTGGGTTAATTTGATATGAAATGATAGCGATAAGAAAATGGATACAACCCTTTTAACGACCTGTATATGCACTTAACATTATTACAATATCATGCTTGCTCTTGCCTGTGTCTGGATAGGAAATCAGCCTAGCATTTGAAATCAATGATCTCTGCGGCAAAGATGCGTCATCACTTGTGGCTGGAACTTTGACATCTCCAACATAAATGCCTGGAGCCGCCATCCACGCAAACTGGGTCGGTATTAACGCTGAAAACAAGAATTTTAGAAATGGAGTACCTGCTTCAACGAACATCAAACAGTAAAAATCAAGTCATTTAGTTGAATGGTGGTTACGAGCTCGCTGAAGATAGAATGTAACTATAACTTTACTTCAGTAGAAAACGATCTTTGTCAACATCTCTATGGCAAGAGACTTAAATACAAAGGAGTATCAGTGCAGTGAAACTAGTTTACGAATGTACTGCAACTGCTCAAACCAGGGTTGCAGTGGTCAGCGGCCTGGATATAGGTAAGTTTACCTCTTGGACTTTTTAGTTAAGGAACACACAAAAAACTAAACATCACATCTACTTGATGGTATGATTGATAAATTTCAAAAGAATGCTTTAGAGCAGCGGTCTTCAACCTCTTTTGTTCAATCACCCCCCTACAGCTCTTTTGCTTAAGAATTTCCCCCCTCACATGATTTCAGTGTTGTCCAAATCACTATTTTATTTTGAAACTAATTCAATGCTAATAAAATATAAACGGGTTATCTAAAAAAAACGAACAAACAAAACGAATGCGATTGCATTTGTACAAAAATGTTATTAATTTCCAAAAACTAGTTGGTTCCAAGTATTGCAGATGTTACCCTTGGCTTTTTATTAAGTTTTTTAAAGCATGTTGCAAGTTGGTCAGTTGAAGTCGTATGGAGTTTCCACCGGTCTTGTTTATGTCAAGACGATTGCGGTATTTATTACGCGTGTGCAGTACTTGGCAGAAACCTTGCTCAGCAACGTATATTGTAGGAAACTCCACTAATTATAATAGCAGAACTTTTCCCCAAACTTCCGGAAAGCGCTCACTGCACTTGATCGAATAATCTGACCATCCGTGATAATAAAGTATGGCACGGCTTCATCGTCGCTTTGGAAGTCGATGCCAAATTCCTGAATGTGGAACCGCATTCGCTTATGTTAGTTAATTGGCAAAAAGGCATTTCACCCAGTCACATTCTACGCAAAACAACTTTCGGCGTGATTTCCACAACAGAATGACTTCATAGTAAGCCTCAAACTACAGGTGGCGAAAACGATTTTATGGAATTCTTAGTTTAGCCAAGATGGGGGTAGTTGGACTTACTCACTAGTCTACGTTATCCCTTTCCTAGCCTGCTGTACTGGTATAATCTGTCATTAGTCAGATGAACACAGTACAGCTATATCCACAAGCACATTAAAACTCTCGGACTGACTGAATAACATAAGCACGTTTTACAAGTTACGGCTAACTATAATTAATTTTACTACTTAGCCATTAATCGCTACGTAAATCGTCTCACAACAGTCATTTTCCACGTATGTTTTCAATAGAATTCACTTAGTTCAATTGTTTTACTCAAGTTGCGAACCAAAGTTTATAAAACACTTGACAACGGACCATGACGCGTTTTGTCTGTGAAACAAAGTTTTGTCAATGCTCGACCGAAGACGATATGAAGTTTTGTTTCAAGGCAATTTTTATGATGATAACGCATACAGTTGGAGGGATTTGTGACAATTCACGACTAAAAATAATTAGGCTAGACTTAACGGCTACTTTTGTTTAATATTCCCAATCGCAGCGAAAGTCGATGTGATGATTCAGTGGTAGAAGTGTTATGATTGTTGGACCATTTTTAGTATCTTCAACAAAACTGAAGTTTTTCTTCTTTGAAATATGTATGGAGTTCGGCCGATTAGACATTTTCCAATAACTATATTAGTATTGGTCACTTTCAACCAAAAAACAACTAATGGAAACTACTGTATACGACGAACTTCCAAAATTCCGCGCGTTTGATGTGTACATGTTTCCAAATGTAAATATCTGATGTCCCTTTTTTGACGCTGCTCATGCAACGGCGGGGTCAACAAACTACTTAGTACTTATTGCAACAGTTTCTCCACAATTTTATCGCATTTCATACATTAGGCTAAACAATATACCTGGAAATTCGTCAGAATCGCAGTGTTTGGCTCCCAACCAGTAACACTCTCCGTGGCCTTGGATAATGCGTGCATTGAAACGTTACACAGGAAAATGTTAGTTCGACTGATACGTCACCAGTCTTACATCATGAGCTTTATAACCTTTGTTATGAACCANTGCATTGAAAGTGCNTCAAATGATNTGGTTTCAAAGCGGCAAAAATAGTTTTCACTTCTGGAATCAATTCAGAATTTTAGGATATTTTAACCTGCAGAAATCGCCCCCCTGGAAACTGAAATCGTTCCCCAATACTGATAAATCACAAAATCTCCGCCCCAATGCATAAAACTGCCCCAGGGGATGATTTCGCCCCTGTTGAAGACCACTACTTTAGATTATATGCATTTCTTTCCATAAAAAACAATGAACTTTTTCAGTGTTGTAAAAACTTTTCTTGTTAATTCTGCATACTCACTTGTCCCACTCCCAGGGTTCCCACACATTTTCAAAAACAATTTCCATACTTTTTCAATACTAAATTTAACAACTTCAATACCACCACTTCTCTTCATTTTTCCAAATTTTATTCATGGAACACAAGGCAAAAATATTTGCAAAACTGTCATCAGCAGTAAAGAACAAAATTTGAATAAAAAATGGCTGAATTTGGAATTTCCATACTTTTTCAATACTTTATTTACATTTTGGCTAAATTCAATACTTTTTCAAGGTCTTGAAAACCAATTTCACAATTTAATACTTTCAATACTGTGTGGGAACCCTGTATTCCACAATGTTTAAAAGGAAATTGTTTTGAAAATGATAGACTTGCCAACACATGGTCACTATGTAACTTCAAAAAATGTTAAGATCAGACATATTTTTCATGCACTCACTCATCTGATCATTGTCTGTGACCAATGCACATTGTATTGTAAATGCCATGGTTTGTAATACAAATGACAGAATATGTTGCAAGTATACCTGGACAGTGAGTGATAACATAAATAGAGAATTTGGAAGGATTCATTCATCCACAAAAAAAAATTAACATATTTAGGACCAAGACACTACATGATGGTAACTAACAGTTGTATGTTAACACAATCATCATGCATTATATCTGCGAAACAAAACCTAAAGAACAAGAAAGCAACTTCAACTTGTATCTTCAAGAGTAAATTTATGATTTTCAACTTTTGGTTTTGAAGGTACAAAACTTGGTGATTTTTCAGTGTAGGCACATTGCAGGCTACTCCTGGTTTACACATCAGTAAATTCCCAACTTTATTTACTACCTAGAAACGCCCGTTGATAAATAAAAGTGTTTTTGGAGTTTTTATTTCTCCTTCAGTCAAGCTCAGCTTGTAAGTTAAACATGTAACTCATCAAGATATGACACAACCAACAGTTTTGTGAGCATGTGCTTCAACATCTGCTTTACCATTTTACTACATTACGCATAAATATACAGATGGATTTTAATAAACGCAAAGCCAGACCCATACTATCATTTACTGTTGAAAACGTAGTTATTTTTCTTAACAGCTACTTATAACTTAAGGTTAACAGGTAGTAACGTACAAAAGACTCATTCACTTAACTTATGAATATGTAAATGGATATTTATGCACTTAGCTTAGTTGCCTATAAAATGTTCGTACTACCTAGAACATACCCATTCCAAACATTTCAAACTAGATGATTTCATACAATAAACATGTGCTATAGCAATTTTAGCATTTAAGAATCTGATTTTGTTACATAATCCTGTCTAAGCTGGGCTTAATATAAAATGCTTTTCTTTACCAATCCTGGTTTCAGTGATATGCCTGTGAGTATTTATTACCTGATGAAGCTTTCAAGTCATACAAGAGAATCAACTGACTTTGGCTGATTGTACCTGGGAGATCAATATGCCGTGGTGGTGCAGACTGGTATGGAGCAAACACAGCCTGCAAGATACAACATCAACTTCAGCAATACCCACATTTGGCTTTAAACAACTTATACGTTTTCTAAATTTCAAGTTCATCTCATTTGTGCCTGCCATAAACAGGTAGCAATGTTAAAAGATAACGACAAATACAGTGCAGCTTTGAATAAGTAGAACTTCTGCTGTCTAAAGGGTGTACTTGTCTTGAACATATGAATTTCTACTTTAATTACCATGGTCACCTCCTCACATGCCAAATAAAAAAAACAAACTATAAAGCAGCACATTTACATGCTAGCACTATAACATTGTAGAATAACAAATAACAAGGCTAATGATTCCAGTTAATTAATGTCAACTTAGTAATGTTACATATGAACCTAACATCTGTGACTTCCCAAATCTAATGCAAACACGATGTTCTAAGTACAAATGTTTACAATGCAAGCAGTGTATTACTGTAGAACATTTGCAAAGTGCTAGAACACCCACTAACCTGAAACACTGGTACATCCCCTCCATTAATATTGGCAATGCCACTAAATTGGTACAGCCTGCTTGATGTGGTAGCAAATATGCAGTACTCATTTTTTCCACCACCTCTTGAAGCAGTACAGAAATATTCAAGTCCAGTAACAGGCAAACCTTTGTTTTGCAAAAATATGAAAACAAGTAGCATTTACAGCAGTGCTCAGCAAACTGCGGGCCTTTTAACACTTTTTATTGGGTCACGCAACACTTTCTCTTGTGGGGTGTGTGGTACATAAGAGCTACAGTCCTGTGTGGGTTAAAACATAGGTTATTGTATTATCAATGGAACATTGGCTGTTTGACATAACAAAGCATTGTTTTTGTCATTTTTAACTTTATGACATGACATATCATTGTTATGTAACATGTAACTGAATACAGCATACTTTTGAAATTGGGCCCTCAAAAATGAACACAGCCTTTAATTGTGACTGAAAGGGTGGTCTCAGCAACCATAACAAAGTTTGCCAATCACTGATTTACAGCATGGGTCGTAGATGTAAAACTATAAGTGTTTGCATGTTGTCCCAAGTTTTTCTAAACAGCAGGTACATCTGCTTAACTAGAAACACATGGCAGAGACATATCAGACAACTGAAATGGGCAACAGTGTCATTTAGTAAAACATATAGCTCAGACATGATCAATGACAAAAGAGGTGGTACAGCAATTCCAAGTATAACAAGTTTTAACAATTATTTCTTTTAATGGCACCTATCACTTTGGATGAATATTGGATGCATAACTCCACAATGTAAAATGACAGAAGCTTGCTGAAACTTATAATTACATAACAACTTGCTGGTTAGCTGCAAAACAAAGTCTATGTGTTACATATCACAACAAAAATGATAAAAACACAGTTGAACTATTTTGCAAAAAGTTGGTGTGCTATTCCCAATGGGTAGAAACTCATCACCATGCAAAATTAATTTTGAGACATCACAGTGATTGTTTTGCTTCTGTTTACAACACAGATGATTTCATATCCTTGTCTACTGCCTTTAAAAATTCTAGACATACATAAATGAAAAAAACGTTGCTTTCATTTCTAGTCTAACAATATCTACTGAAACTGAGTTTTGGTGTCATCAGTATCTGTATATGTAGTCTCAAAACCCAAGTTTGATTATCTATAAACTTAGTTGAATTGCATTCCATGAACCACTGAATTCACTGAAGTCTACCTTGAAACAAAACAATCCATAGATTTGTTTTTGACACAGCACTGTTATTGTTGAAACAGGAAGTAAAAACAAATATAATGCTTGAAAGAGTACAGCTACCACATACCTGATTCATTTGACATACTACTGTCAAGCTAAGCACCTACCCCTGTCCCTGTCCCCTTTTCCAAGACTGTAAACTTGTTTAAAGTACTGATCAACACTGCCACCAAAGAACTTGGTTTCTTCTCCAGCCTCTATGCTGCATTCCATAATCAAGCCCCAGCTGGTACCTACAAGCACAGGGCCTGTTGTGTTACCACTGGATGTCTGGCACCATGCAATGCTCTCAATTTTGTGTCCTGTTGAAATAAGAAATCAAAAGGAATTATATTCCAGCATAATAGAGTTAATGACTAATGCTGACAATTAGTATCCTGTGGTCATTGATTTGATTTGCTTCAGCAATAAGAAAAAAAGTGACAAGCATTAATTGTTGAATGCAAATGAGGCTTTCGTCCAATCAACTCTGGTTTCTACATGTGAAGACATCACCTTTCCAAATTTGTTTCTTTATTATATACAAACTACAGTGGTATGCCTTAGTTTTTAAATGTCATGTTTTGCTCATCTGTATTAATGCAACTTTGCAGTGCATTTCATTTCTTGTTAATTCATTAGACAGCTGATAAAGACAAGCCAAATGTTGAAAATGTTATTTTGGTCCATATCATAACAGTTTATGACAGACAATATTTTCAGTAAAGATACAAAATAGAAGTATTTTCAATCAAATGTTACAATAGCAAAATAAAAAAAAATTTGATGAACTGAACCATAGCTGTTAAGAAGGCACATAAATATGTGAAAATATGCTTGCCAACTCCAAAATTTGCGAAAAAGGGTCTGTCACAGCTATGGGAGACCAACAAACACAACTTGACCAGCCTTGCTATACCAAAATATTTGAAGCAGAGCAAGAGAAAAAACATTTTCAACTAAGATTTTGTAAATTTCATATATCACATATTGCCAGGATTTGTAAATTATTTTTTAAATTTATTATTTCATGGTGTATGGGTGCAACAAACTGCATACAAAGGACTAGGAATGGCACTGAGAAACATGCCAGTAACATTAGATTTACAGGCACTTAAAACAATTGCTATACCATATAAACATTGCTCTTTTAATATAGTAAAATGATTTGCAAAAGTCTAATCACCTAAAAGACAGCATACAGATGTTGAAATCAAGCCCATGTACAATGTCAGAAAGATGCTAAAGATATAAGTCTACGACCCCAGCTTAAAATCTATAGCAACCACACAAGGCGGTAGCAGAACCATTGCCAGAAAATCTTCAATAGGGGGCTTTACATTTGCACAGGGAGACTTGACATTCCAAATATTTACATTAACATCCATACTAGTTTAGTGGACATTGTTGAGCAGTTGAAATGCATTGTAAAATAACTGGTATTAGGAATCAGTTGATGATTTCATTAAGCGTACAATATTCCATGAAGCGATAATACATTTTTTGACAACAGCCACCACACACAATATGCAATCAATTGGAAGTTTGACTTCTGGACGTATATAACTAGGCATATATGCCAACTTCACATTCAACACTCCAAGCAATGAATACTGGCGCTTTGCAATCAAGCCTCAAGACATTTATTACATCAAAAACATGTCAGTGATCACACGATATTATTCCAGATAACAGTGGCAAGTAATCCTCTGTCCTCAAATTACAAGACAGAACAAATTGACACTGATGGATTTATAAAAACTCCACCAATTCCTAACATTTCGTATTTCATTTTAGGGGGGTTTGTAACTTTGTTCTGGGGACCATGATCAAAGTCTCCCATGGCAACGGGACTGGGCAGTAGGCAACACTAGCACCCAACCCTGATTGTGGCCAATGCAGTGGCTTGATAATCACAATTACTACATGTGCAGTTGAAGTTTAGTTCATAATCCCATAACACAGTCACAATTTAAAAGTTAAGTTAAGTGAATGAGAATGCAAGTCATAAAATGTTTGAGTTTGACATAAAGAAAGCAAATAGATATCTTTGGTTTTTCCTACTTTTGGTAAGGTACTTAATGGCTCAGGATATTTTCAAAGAAGCAAATTTATGAGTTTTTGCTTCTATGGCAAACGGATGTCAACAACCTAAATTAAGATTCAGATGGAAAAGCTTCTGTGTAAGTCACATAGAAACATTCCCAGACAATCTAAAATCATTTAATAACTAGGCCATGATCAACAACAATTCAATCCACATAAATGAACAGAAAACTCAGTATTAGTATATAACTCCCATCTTCAAATTAAAAAGTAGTTTTATCAACCTACTCCTAAATTTTCAGACGAAAAACAGAAAATCTACACTAATTCAACTAACCTTTAAATTTATTCAAGGTTTTTGGTTTCCTAGAATTTGCTGCCAGAAACACAGTCTCTTCTGAAGTTAAGGTCAACAGTAAAAAGTGACCTGTTGGATCAAAGTATATCTTATAGACTCGATCATCACCTCGAGTAATTTCCACCTGAAATGTTAATTGCAGCTTTAAAAAAGTATGAAATCATAATCACAAAAAGCAGTTGATTTAATGGTATACGTGAGCATAATTCTCAATACATTTAATACCACATCACCTCGTCAATATCATCAGGATGCAAAAGGTTAATTCGTAGTAACAGTCGGCCCGACATCACCATGCAGAGCATGTTGTTACTCATAGCCAAATGAGTTATGGGCTCTTGAGGCTTGAAGTTTATCTGCAGAGACAATTAGAATAGTTTCAACAAAGTACGCTTTTATCAACAGAAATAAATCATCATAAGGATAAAAGTAGTGCAATAAAATGCAGCTTAAAGAATAAAGCAAAAAATGTTTAATACCTTGCTTTTACTAAAAATTGGAGTTTCATCTTCTATTGTTGCTGAAATATAGCCACTAGCAACAATATCATGAGGAGCACCAGCAGAGCTTGAAGACCGAGATGATCTTTGTGACAACCGTTCTTTTGAGATTGTGGCCTCATACTGATCAAAAATTGATGACATGTTCACAAGCTCTAAAGACAATTTGTACAATTTAATTTATAGGTAAATAATTCAGGCATAGAAAACACTTGAGATAAACAAAATTTTGGGAATCTTAACATTTCACTTCTTGAATTACAGTAGATTTTCAAGAACTTCTTTACAATCATATCCACATATATGTGAGAGTACTTTCTGAAGACTTCAGAATGTAGTGAGTGTGAAGCAAAACAGTTTCTTTCAATAAACATTAATGTCTTGACTTAACAAAAACTTTTTAGGCAGTCATTGTTAGGGATCACATGCAATAAATGGCAGAAGCCAACTGAAACATTACATTCTGTTATGTTTCTTCATATCACAGTAGAAGGGTTTCATTATTTATGTTTGCTGTTGATTATCATGATGAATAGTATTCTCTATAGCAGTGTTACAAGGTAACAAAAAGCATGTCCCTCCATGTGGAAGAATCAAAACTACATTATTATCAGAACCTGCTAAGAACTATGAAATGCTTTAACATTCACAGCCTCTAGAACAGGGATCTCAAACACAAAATGCTGCAAGGGCAAAACGAGGACTTGTAAAGTAACTTAGTGGCCACATTATGACTATCCTAGAGCTGCATTATGACACTGACACAGCAATGGTAGTACCTGAACCTTATTAGAAATAGTTAAGGTATCAAGTAGTTCTAAAAAAATTCTCTAGCCCTCTTTATGTTCGTTTGAAAATAACTTTTTAACTCACTGGCCAGGCACTTTAAAACACGAGTGAATAAACTAAATAATTTAAATGTTAATTATTTCAATATTCCCAAAAAGCATCGTGGGCCACACAAAATGCCCTTGCAGGCCACACTTAGCCCGTAGGCTGTGTGTTTGAGACCTTTGATCTGGAGCAGGGGTTCCCAACCTTTCTCTGATCATGTACCTCTTCAGCATTTCAACAGATCAGCATGAACCCCTAAAAGTTTTTTATGGCACAGATCATTTTTTCCCAAATATTTTTTCATTACTAATTATACATATATTTAACAATAAGCATGTAATGAGTTTAAAAAATAATATTCACTGATAAATGTATAAATATTTGGAAACAAATAATATGTAAATATATTTTTCCCTTTTGTAGCTAACTGCAAATGTTCCCCTTTAGATGAGTAAATGTATCGATTAGGGTACATGCAGATGCATGGGCGTCGGAAGGATTTTTTCCAAAGGGGGGAGCAGTAGGGGATTTTCCTATAAATTTTTCCAGGGAGAGCCCAAAAGTGGTGAAATTTGTTTTTTACCCCTCAAAATTGAAAATACAACCTTTTTTGCTAATAATTTCAAAATCCAGGGGGGATAAGGCTCTCCCTACCCCTCCCTTCTGACACCCATGGGTATATGTACCCCAGGTTGGGAACCTCTGATCTAGAGCTACAGCAACTCCAACCCTACCAATGTGATATAGTTAAAAAAGTGAAAACTTTGTTGAATGTATATAGTGCAGTTATGAATCAGCTAACTACATTGAATCAATGTATACCTCATTTACAATACTTGGTAATTAAACATTTTCACACATTTACTTAACTCATTTAAAAACTGTAGCAATCGTTGTTTTTCAAGTATCCTCCACCCTATTGAATTATTTTTTATTTTCAAACTTTTTGTAACATGTTGTCATATCTGAAACCAAACTAGCTAATATGGATACCGCCACTTTCTTTCCACCTTCCATGCAACAGTACAGATTTTATCATGGGTTATGACTGTGCTACATACTTCTCCAGTCTCTCTATTTTTTTAAATTGCTTTTTGCCATTTATCATGTATACAGTATTTTGACAGCACACATCCTTGTTTTAATGAATATGCTGCATGGCCTTTTGCTTCCTAGCCTGCATTGCCACTCATTCATTTCTCTTTCCTATGTGCATGACTCACTTCTTCATCTGTACATTTTTCAATTCTTCATATATTGCTTGCCCTCCATTTTTGTCTCTGCTTTGTGTGTAAAAAATAAGCTTTGTAGTTTGAGGTGTATGTATGCTAATTGCTAAATGTCTCTGACCCACTGGCTGTGATCACTTGCACCATACTGTAATTCTTGCCTTCACATACCATAATCAACAAACATCACAAAAAAAATTACATTGTGTTTTGTTGTTGTATTGTATTTGACTTTATACATGCTGTCCAATTGTGGTGGTTGTTTTTGTTTATGTGTTATATTGATATAGATTATTATAAAGCCCTCTCACACAGCCTCATGGAGAAGTAAACAATCCAACTGATGCCTGGTCCACATTTCATGATTCATCCCCACCACGAAAGGAAAGACAATCAGCCTGGGATGACCTCACCTGCAGAGATTCACTCAATACCCTGCTCAACACCACTAGCCTTTGGGACAGACTGGCTATTTGCTGCACAGATTACCGAAGTCCCATACTGCTGCCTGGTCAGAAGCCTTCCCAATTGCTAGTGTTGGAAACCTGCTGCACCCTAATGAGCTCCGTATTGCAATTGCCCTCCAAACTGGTGCCAAAATTTTTGACAGGACAGAATGCCGATGTGGTAAATTTATTGATGCTGATAGGCTAGGGCTCCATGGCCTTTCCTGCATTAAGAACACAGGCTGGTTGCCCAGCCATCCAGCCATCAACTCCATTCTCAAAAAGTCATTAACCTGTGTTAACCTCTCCTCTACCTTGGAGTCTGTTGGCTTGACAAAGGATGGAAGGAGGCCTGATGGTTTGACTTTAAACCCTTGGTACAGAGGCAAGATCCTCATATGGGACACAACAGTTGTGAACACCTTTGCTCCAAGCCACTACTATGTATGTAATCAGCACTACTAAACCAGGCAGTGCAAGAATGGATGCTGAGGTTGATTGACAACTATAACTTTCCACCAGTTGCTCTTGAAACCATTGTTGTGTATGGCAAATCCAACATCTCTTTTTTGAGCTGCCTTGCAAAGAAGCTTGTTGGTATGTTGGGTGACCCCAGGGAGCAACAGTGGCTACACCAGCACTTGTCCCTGGCTGTGGTCAAAGCAAGTGCTACTAGCATAGGCAGCTCAAAAATTCTATGTGAATAAGTTTCAGATGGCATACCAGCTATTTGAATAAGGTTGTACAGTAGTTTTTCATTCTATTTGAATAAGTTAAGTTTAGCATTTTCTTTCTTGATTGCTGAATAAGCCTTTGTCCTAAACACTGGTGCACCCACTATGGACCCATCAACACCAGTTGTGGGTTATCCCTCCTTTGGAAATATACTCATGCACTAAGCACTATCTCCAAATGAATTCATTTGTTGAGGAACAATATGAATAATTGACTCAATTCTCTGCAATGCCTGGGACTAGTAGAAAATGCAGCCATTGTCAGAGATCCAAGGAAAAAGCAAAAATTGAATGCAGCTCCTGTAAGCAGTGGTTCTCATATTGCTGCGCTGGCGTTTTGGCAGGCAACGAGGTTGTAGTGTCAGTAACTACCCCTTTCTACTGCAGCCAATGCTCGCCCACTGGCAGGCAACAGTCAAGCTCACAAACTACAATTCGATGTCACCATTGCCATAGCCAAACAGACTCAGGGAGGAAGTTGACAACCCAATGCTCAAAATGCAACCGGCCCTTTCATCTTTCCTGCATAAAAATGTCAAAATCTCAGGCTGACTCACTCCCTGGTTGGTTTTGCAACACCTGTGACCCACAATTAACCCACCACATTCTTCAAGAACCTCAACCTCAAACACCCACCCATTTGATTCCCCCTCCTTTGATGCTCTCGTCCAATTCCTGAGATCTCACAACCACCCCATCCACTGCATCCCCAAAGGAGCACGCCCCTCTTTTGCCTCAGGACTGAGCAAACTCATCAATAAAGCCATATCTTTAAACGCACTACTGGACTGGCAGCGTCTACTATGCTTCCCCCTCTCCGTCCTGTCATCAGGTCCAGGACCCAAGGGAATTTCCCTGACCAGTTCCATA
>JGI24158J21664_10003929_pt1 | contig 18929 bp, 10 predicted proteins | sample Ectturendosymbi3_FD_21664 | JGI IMG/M metagenome (IMG submission 21664)
CATGTGCTAACACCGTTTCTGTAATGTGCGCTGATGTACAGCAAAACACTTTTTGTGCTCTTTTGTCTGTGATATGGACCATGAGTCCGCAATAAAATATCCTTATTATCATTATTATTATTACTATAAATACGGTGTCCATATGCTTCATTATTTTAAGTAATTTTGATTTATTTTTTTGATTAAAGTTTGGTTGTTTTCAGCAATTTTTCCTGGCACCTTAAACAAAATTTGATTTCAGTACAATGCAATAATGGTTTCAATTTTTTTCACTAACAAACGTCACGAACACGGGCACGCCAATCTGGCAGACTTGCTGCTCTTCAACAAAGTGCAAAGCTGAACAGATTTGACTTTTTTTCACAAACGATGGCTCAGTTTGAAAGCATGGGACCACTCATCGGTAGAACCGTCGCCACAAAGTTTTCAATAGGGGGGTTCCTTCTGTGTAGAGGGGTTCGCATCCAAAAAATTAAAAAAACTCCACTGATATATAATGTTTCATATTTCAATTTTGAGGGGCTTGAAGCGTTTTTTCGGGAGGCTAAGACCAACAAAGCCCCCCCATTACGACGGGACTGCTCCTGGGAAAAGGTTTTCAAAAACTGATATAGAGTACCATGCGATAAACGATATACTTTCCATGAAGGAGTTGATGTTTTGTAGAAAAATGGATTGCGTTTATGGTAAAGTTTGCTTCTGACACTGTGCTTGCTTTCAGATATTGTGGAAAAGATCAAGATCATATTGAGCAGTCTTGATTTTATTAACTTCCATACCTTTTCGAGAATTTTGTTACTTCTTGGGGATCTCCCACAAGCTTCAGAAGTTCTTGAGGAAAAAGCTTTTCTGGTTGAAGAAATCATCAGTAATGTGAATTCGCAAAATTTATCTGATGCTGCAAAATGTTTTGACACATTTCTGGAACCTTCCAAAAATCGGTTTTCATCAAAGGAGTGGGATGTTTTCCACTGTTTGATGATCCCATGCTGCTTCATAGTTGGAATTACACATTTAGACAATCATCAAATACAAACAAGCATTAAAAACACTCTTGCCAGGGCTATTTTAAGATTGAAGCCCAGTAATAAAGGGCAATATTTCCAGGGTAAAAAATTAAGTTCCAGGTTTGTGCAAAAGGTATTGGAGATTTCTGTTGATCCGAGAAAATTTCTTAAGGGAGTCCCTCAAATTTGTAGTCATTTTAATTTTTACAGCTTATCTCTGGTGGATCAAAACTTCACCATATTGTACTTTTACGAACTTATTTTAGACTACTGCAACTACTACGATTTACCTGAAAGTGCAAATGCTTACGAAAGTCGACTTCCAACTTTGATTGCAAAATGTGATATGAACGTTGGTGAATCGGCCTGGTCGTCACTTTATGAAAAGATATTTACTTTTGGTGGTTAGTTTATATTTTGAGAATAAATGAGTGTTACTGACCAAAAAATGGGAAAACGTATTAACGTTTTGCAATCAACGTGAATTCAATCTGTTCTTGTTACTTCAGAAATTGCGTTAATCTGAAGGGTGTATCAAGCTTTGGCTGTGGAAAAAACTGCAAAAGTGCATGTTGCCGACGCAGTAAGTGTGCTTTGATTTCATGATGTTACAACTGCGCAACTACTAGTGTTGGAGCAATGGATGTGCAGATCATGTTACAAATATTTTCCAAATGTTTTTATTATGTGAGTTTGTTAGAGCGCCTTTACTTTTAGTACTTCTCTGGGGTGCGTAATAATGCAGAATGAACCTTCTCTATCCGAATTGGTGTGTGGAGCTCACATGTTTTTAATCCGTCTTTCATGTTCTTGACCAAGTGCTATGCCTTGGCGGTACAAAACGAACGGAAGATCATTTGTACGAAGATATTGGTGGTGTGGTCTTTGTAGTTATCACTTTAAGTCTGCTGAGATACGATCATTTCATACAGCTTTTATATCAAAATTTGCTATTGATGTGCTTTGTCAAGTGTCCCTTTGATTGATCAGAACAAATTGTTTTGTGCTATGCACTTTTCTTTAGTTGATTCTGACGTTGATGTACGTTTTGCTATTTTTCAATTGCTTTACAGACTGCCTGACATCCAAAGACAGTGCTTAAAACACCGTTTCGATTGCGTGCGTGTCGTGCCCTGACTATTGAAAAATATAAATTTGTTGGTTTGATTGACAGTCAGCAGATCTCGATGGTGAACCCCAAATTTAACAATCCATTTAATGTTTTACGTTTGACAATATGGTAACTCGCATCTTGTGTTGTAGACAATTTAGTTGCGGCAAAAGAATGGAATTCTAAGCTTTTAATTATTCAGTTTGTCAGTGCTGTTTGCTTCTATGATGATGACCAACACATAAGCTGTTATTTAAAAGACAATGCAGAGGAAGTGTGAAGAGGTTTATGGCTTGGTTGCCTCTTTTTCCCTTTTAGGTTCTCTGCCATAACGCAACGCGAGGGTAAAGAATTAAAAGATCAACATTCGTAAAGAAAACGTTTTATTATTTTGTATGAACATAGTGTACTTAGCCATGCTTTACAAATTTGAGCTTCATTTTTGCTGCAGTGCAGATTCATCAGTAAAAGTGAAAATAAATATTGTTTGTATTTTTCCTCAGAGCAAGCGTATTGTTACAACTGTTTAAAATAAATCGGATAAATTAAAGACATTCGAATGAAGGACTTCGCTGCAAGATGATGTCGGTCGCTTCATTTTTATGAATTTCTTTACCGAAGAATCGAACTCTGTTCCTTTGCTGTAGTCAGGGGCGTAACGAGGGGGACAAGGGGGACGCAATTCACTGCGCGCCGAATCACTGTGACATCACACAGCCGTGGATTTGCTCCCGGTTGGTTTAGAAAGGAAGACAGGCAGGGAGTTAAAAGCTTATAGCCCTGTGTTCATTCATAACTACCTTGAAAAGTGCATAGGCTCGTACAAGAGCAGCTCTCCGTTGAAAAATGGCAATCTGATTGTGAAATGTTGCAGTGTGCAGCAGATGACTACGCTTCTACAATGCACGAAGCTGAAAGATGGTGCCGTCTCGGTCGAGATAGCGGCTAATTCGATGCGACCGTTAGGCGCATGGGACGGTATCTATAACGTACCTTTAGATATCTCCACAGACGATCTCTTGGCATGCCTTGCAAGTCAATGGGTTAAATTTGTGAAACGTATTCGTTTCAAAAGTAGTGATTCTTCTGAGTTGAAGGATTCTAAATCTGTTTTTCTGCAGTTTACTNCTGCTGACCTCCCTGGTGAGGTGAAAATTGGNTACTTGTTTTTCCGCGTGAAAAAGTATGNTCCGAGAACATTACGGTGTTTTAAGTGTAACTGCTATAGGCATNTNGCAGGCCATTGCCGAGGTAAACTGCGCTGCTCAATTTGCGGTGGCGAACATAAGTATAGCGAGTGCAGCGCTGCTGCTCAAATGTCCAAACTGTGGAGACAGTCACTCCGCTAATGATAAAATCTGCCCGAGATACAAACGGGAAACTGAAATCCTTAAACTAAAAACAGAGGCGAAACTTTTCTATGCTGATGCCTGTAAAGCGCATAAAATTCCCAGAAGTCCTGCCGTTCCGAATACGGTTTCACAATCCGATTTTCCCCCTCTGAAAAAGAAAGTAGGAGTAGATCGTACACAAGCAAGATCTAATGTTGGTGCCGCTCCATTTCCGCATGCCGCAGGTGTCCCACCTGATCAAGACGAGATGATCATTACTGAAGAACTTGATTATTCCAGCCTTTTGTTTGGCAACCCAGTGACCTTCCTCGCCTTTTTAGCGGAAGTCATCCGGCAAACCATGCTGGCAAAAGACAACAACGAGAGTATTGACTTATGTCAAATTATCACTAAGGCAGCTGGTGATCGCATGGGTCTACCAGTAGATGCCGACCAGTTACGATTTCGTTCTAGTTAACAATGGGTTTTTCAATACTACAATGGAATTCCCGCTCCATATTTAACAAATGGTATTAATTTAAAAGCCGCCTTTCTTCAGTAGACGACTTACCTGATGTACTCTGCATCCAACAATCGCATCTGACACCAAAATACCAGCTTTCGATCCCCCACTATCAGGTAGTTCGTCAAGACCGGCCTCTTTCCAAAGGAAAAGGTGGTAGCCTCATGGTTTGTGTCAAGACGTCTTCAGATTTTTCAAACATTGATGTCGCTCTTCATGCCAGCAGAAATCTTGAAGTTCTAGGCATTGCTGTACACGGTTTTTCCATCTTTAACATTTACAAACCCCCTCCAACCCCTTGACCTCCATCTTCGTTGATTTTTTATCCAACTTTGCAAAAGTTATTATCTGTGGTGATTTAACGCTCACCACGGGATGTGGGAAAGCGAGTAAACATACTGTAGTTGCAGATCTTTGGTAGAGGCTCTCGACGTACACGATTTAGTTGTTCTAAACACTGCTACGCCAACGCATTTTTTACTCACTAGACGGCATGCATGGAGCCTATTAGACTTGGTCCCTGTCTATAACTCATGCGCTTCCATCTGCACATGCACAGTAACAAGCGAATTCTTGGGCAGTCACCATTCTATTGTTCTAACAAATGTCAATGCGAACACCACACCGGAAGGCCGTGGTGTCCCGAAATGGAACTTCTCCAAAGCAGACTGGCAGAAATTTAGCGCCGCCTGCGATCAAACTTTGCCTTCTTTCTCCATTTCACTGAGCTACGCCTATTGCCTCTTTGAAACTAGTGTTCGCGAAGCAGCTCTGGAAGCTATTCCACAATCCAAGAAGTATCTTAAAATCGCTGTTCCATGGTGGAATAAGCAGTGCGACGTTGCTGTGAAAAAGAAAAAGCGTGCCTTCAACAGAATGAAACGGACTTGGCTTTTAAGTGATATTATCATTTTCAAACGGTGCAGAGCCAGGGCTAGAAGTGTTATACTAGAGGCAAAGTCGTCCTCCTGGTAACAATTTTGCACATCGCTCACATCAAACACTAATCTCTCAAAAGTTTGGAAAGTAATCAAAAGCTTCTCCGGTCACCGCTCCAGTTCATCCCAACGTTGCATGCCCAAGGTATTTCTGCCAAAAATAAACAACACAAATCCAACATGCTCGCAAACCAGTTCGCTTTATCTAGCAGTTTTCTAAATTACCCGCCGCGTTTTGTCAACGTAACTCTACCAATCCAAACGCGACTATTGCGAAATGCGATGTCCCATGCGACGCAAATTGATCCAACTCTAAATCAGGCTTTTTCCATTGATGAACTTCTCTCCGTTATCAATGACACTAAGAACACTACACCCGGACCACACAACATCTGCAACGAAGTGTTTAAACACATGTCCATAAAATCTCTGGATGTCATGCTACAGCTGTTTAACAAAATCTGGTTCACCGGCGATATTCCTCCATCCTGGCTACATTCTATTGTTGTCCCTGTTCCAAAACCAAACAAACCTGCGCACTTACCGTCTTCCTGCTGCCCAATATCCCTGACCAGCAATGTTTGTAAGCTTTTCGAAAAAAATGATTGTGTGTCGCCTCAACTGGTTTTTGGAGTATCATGATGTCCTTCATATCTCGCACATATCTCGCAGTCGGGGTTCCGACAGCGCCGCAAAACAAAGGATCATCTTCTCCGTCTCCATGACGCAATCCACAAGTCCATGGCGAATAAAGACAAAGTTTTGTCTGTCTTCATTGACATAGAAAAGGCCTACGACATGGTGAAAAAAGAGGTTCTTCTATCCAAGCTGCTTAGATATGGCATTTCAAGTCGAATGTTTCACTTCATCCGCTCATTTCTTTCCAATCGAACCTTCTAAGTCCCCATTGGCTCTACTTCATCCATGTCTAAACGCCTAGAAAACGATATTCCGCAATGCAGCATCCTTAGCTCCATACTCTTTTCTTTGATGATAAATGATCTCCCAAAGCGAATCACCTCTCATGCTGCCCTTTACGCAGATGACTTCTGCTTCTGGGAATGTGGCTCTGATATAACCTCTTAAACCAGCTGTATCAACGTTCTTCAACAAAAGTGTGCAAATAGTGTGAAGACTGGTTTCAGACCGGACGAGTACTGTCTAGCACCAAATCTGCTGCTGTCCTGTTTACAAGGAAACACGTTAGAACCTATTTTCTTGCGTCTGCAGGACGGTATCCGTCTTCCACTAAAAAATGAATACAGGTACTTAGGGTTAATGTTTCAACGAAACGGTTCTTACTCGACGCATATACAGAAAGTTGTGGCGAAATGCCGGGCTCAGCTCCATGTTATTAGGGTGTTGAAAGGTACGTCCCGGGGTGCAGGTAAACGTCCATTACTTACTGTCTATAGGTCGCTGGTTTGATCCGTAATAGAGTGGTATGGAGGCCTATTTCTTCGCGTCTTCCAGTCTATTAAAACCATTACAAAAGATCCAAAATCATGCACTGCGCTTTTGTTCTGGAGCCCTGGTCAGCACTCCAGTGGTTTGCCTTCATCATGCGTGCAATGAGATGCCTTTGAACATAAAGCACAAGTTCTTGTGCCTAAAGTTTAAAGCCCATCTCTTGTCGTTCAGTGACCATCCAGCCCTGTCGTTAACTGAGGATTGCTGGCAGGAACGTTTTNCTGACTCACCTGAATTCTGCTCTTTNAANATGTTCACAAAGACTGAGGTTGATCCTTCCGTTTTCGCCGCCGCTCCGGTGCGCATCNCGAATATTCCGCCTTGGTCGACACAAAATCCCATCATCGACCTCACTCTCTTACAGTTTGTCAGTCAGACGGCATCTGCATTCGTTGCACCGGTTTTCTCTTCGCATTTGCGCAATACATATGATCAGTTTGTTAAAATCTGTACACACGGATCAAAAACCTCTGAACGAGCCGGTTGCGGTACATACATAGCGGATAGGAACCTACGATATTCTATTACAATGAACATATTGTCCTCCTCCATCACCTCTGAACTTTTCGCCTTCGCCAAAGTACTAGACATGCTCCATTTTTAGAGGGACTGAACGACGGCTCTCTAGCTCAAACGGCTGGCATGTTGTGTTGGTGCAAATTTCTGCAACAATGTGGCTAATGCGGCAGTTAAAGCTTAGATCTGCAATTTTTTTTGCAGTGGTCGCTGTGGATTTACCTTGGCGATCGTCCCGGCATTTACAACAGTACTTTGTAAATTTGAACTCCGCGTCTCGCCTGCTTCTCTAAACTAGACTCGTCGATCACAAATGTCCTTGCATGGAGTGAAGCCTCCATGCAAGGACTGAACCATAATGGACATTCAGGGGCCGTGCCCACTCAAAGTTTTGCTCAGAATCTTTTTTTCATGTAGGTATACATCTGACTGAAACTCGACAAAATTAACAAATTTTGCAAATACTCGGTTTTAATCTGTTTAATTGTTGCTCCAACTCGCAACACTAGCGCACATTACATAAAAAGTCAATCTCATTGTTACAAAATAAATTGTGCCGCTGATTTTTCACACTGGCTTTTGTAATGTTGCAGTTTGTTTTAAACTTATAATTAAAATCCCTCTAAAAATATATTCTGTCCCCCCAAACCATAAAACCTGGCCATGGGTCTGTTGGTACGTACCCATCAGAGCAACGATGAAAATTGCGGTAATGTCACGATTAAACAGTTGAGTAACCGAAGCAACAGGAAAGAAAGAATGAGAACGTCAATTAGCGTTATCACGCAGCTGTGAACCAACATTGAACCATTGTTCCATTAATGGTTGTTGCTAAGCAACCGCCAAGAAAGTTACCGATTTTTATTCTGATTGTTATGTTAGGACATATATACAACTGATACTAAAAAACAGAAGGACGAAATGGTTATTAATGGCTTAAACCAATTAGGCATAAGAAGCAAATAAGACCAGCCGAAATCAGTCGTCTGTGTGCAGGAAGATTCGTATTAAAATTATCCCATATGTCCTAATATGAATGACATATGATTTTGCGAAGAACAAACAGTAACTAACAGGGCGGCGATTAGGTTAGTGCAACATTTTCCCCCTCCCAGTCACTGAGTGACTCACCGTAGCGCTTCAAGGGCACGAGCGTTCACCAGAACCATCCCGACAAAAAGCATTGCACAGGTTTGCGGCCTGCCGTCCTGTCGGATTGCCTTCGATTAAAAGAAAGCAAAGTACAGAAAGATCTGATCTTTCCAACAGTCTTCTTGCACATAAGTGTCCTAATGTGGCTTAACGGTCATCACAAACATGTTGCAGCTATTAATTGTGTTCAGTTCGACGTGTTTTGTCGAATTTTGATTGCTGTAGTGTGCTTTGCCTGAATCATGTTTGTGACAAGCATTCAACACCAAAGACAACCCGCATCACTTGTAAGTTTAAACTATCTGGTAATGTTTTGATATTCACTGTCATAGTGCTTTCTAAGCATATTGTTTCTGCACAAATAAAACAAAACAATCATTCAAAAACTTTGCGTTGTTTTTCATGCATCATTTTCGAACTATATATGTATGAAAGAACAGCTGCATCTATATTTTCTCCAAGGGAAGACGTTTTTTTTAGCACACATCACTAAACACGGTGAAATAATCTAAAATAGAAGTTTAGAGATTTCAAGGAGCCTCAGGTCTCTATTATACAGTTTCTAAACTAAAGTAATCCAAGACAAAAGAGTTACAATTGTGCCGAGTCCTCCATTCAGGGNTTACTTACGCTCAGCCATTANTTTCTCGTATGAAAACCGCTCATATCGCTGTGCACTAAAAACTGAAGGAACTGCCCTCAATCAGTGCGTATGGGGTTAAACTTGCTAGGGTATCAGGTTTTAGTACTCTTTATTCGAATCGAGTTCGTCGATACTCTACAGATAGAAAGCGGTTGAAATGAATTCACAAAAGTGAAAAATTGCCGTTGCTCCCTACAAATATTTTGTGCATAGCAAAAAAGTCCACCTTTGGAGACCGTTGCCAAGCGTCCACATTTATTATCGAAATTTCTGGAATCAAAAAATGATGTACAAACATACAGTTTTTAACACAAAAATCACAAAAAATAATTTAACGCAATGAACATACATGAGAAACAGCGATCACATGAATTACAAAGTCAAACAATTATTTCTGTAACGACCGTTCTTCGCGTGAAAAATACAACCCAATCAAAAAAGTTAAAATCGCAGCAAAAACAACCACAACCCGCCTAAAGCTACAAGTTCACCCCTTATATGAAACGCTAATTCTGCTGAAGATTTGGCAACTTAAGGCTACATAGCCTTCAGGAAGCGATTTTCAACAACGCCAAAGTATCAGCAGTGCAGATTATCAAATGAACCAGTGTTTTGAAGAATAAGATATTCATTTAACTTTCTGGTTTGGCAATTCCATTGTCACTCAACTAATGCTTTCATTATCATCCTACTCCAAATCGTTTCTCCAAGAAGGACACACTTTTCTGCTGTACCTTAACGAACATTTTAAGGCTGGACAAAAAAAACAGGGCTTGCCAGAGGTAAAAAATTGCGGGAACAAATACCCAGCGTAATAGTCCAAGTTTCGAATCTGGCACAACAACGAAAGATTTTAATTTCTTTCTTCCTTGGACACATGCCTTCATTTTGTTGCAAGAAAACTTTTTGAAACAGCAGTATCACACAGCAGGTTTATGAACGTCTTGGTAAACTGAACATTTCGCCTGTGTTGCTGCCATGAAGCATGACTGCGCGACACGTCCAGGACAGTGTAAATTATTTTCTGCACTTTGTCCAATTGTCGATATTTACATGAAAATTTTTTTGCGAAGAATTAACGCCTTTCCATTCCTGATTTAATCATTATTCGAAGCCTACTGCAATTTTTTATATTTTGAAGTTTTGGAACTTTATTTTATATTTAACCTCACCAGAAGATCGAAAAACCATGAGTGAAGTATGTTTTATATTTTGTCAGTGGTATGGTTGATTGTTTTCAAAGCGCATGTGCATAAAATTGTAGCTTCTTCACATACTTATCACAGCAATAACAAAGTAGTGTTAGTATAAACCCCATTCGACATCACCTACTGCTAACCAGAGAACAATGATTGCAATATTTGCACAGATATTATTCACTAACTTTTGCTTCTGCCTCCCGAGTGGCTGTGGTTTTTATGGAGTGTGAACAGGAGAATATTAGGTTTCCAGAATTAGCAGTAACTCCATTACAGTGTGTGATTTTTTTAAACTATTGTGGCAGATCAATGCCGATGGCAAATTTTTTTAAAACGAGAGTAGTTTCAATTGTTTTTTTTTATCTGGACTCGAGATATGCAAAGACACGTTTACGCTTGGGTAGTGGACAACATGTACAACGATGAATCCCCAACTTTGTTAAATCATCCCTAGATTCAACAGGGTTTTGCATGCTTCCACATCAAAATAGGTGAAATCCACAGGGCGCTTTTTTTTAAAAATTTTTCGCAAATGGCTTTTTGAGACGGAAATTAATCTGAAGAGTCAACCAGAAAAAAATGCAAGTCATTTTTTTTCAATAAAGACGGGGACATAACCATTACTCATTTTCTTGCTTTGAGACACTGCAGCTCGCTTAGCGCGTGAACTGAACTTCCGTGATCATTTATGTATTCACATGATTCCTGGAATGCAATGACAACGTAAATCTTACACAAATATCTTAAATGATTTTTGAAACTCGAAATTGACCAGTTTGCTCAGATGTCTGCCTTGCTTAATTGAAGTGGGGTGGCGAAACTTATCTGTACCATTGTGCATAGATTTTGGTTGCGTCATACTCCAACTTGGAATACCGTCTTCTCGTAAACCTTGATCATCCGAGGGAAGTACCAACGAAATACGAGGTCCATCTAACCCACTTGCAACGAGTTCCAATTACAAATAAATACTCTTATGATATTGCTCATTCCAATTTTGTGATCTGCAGAAGAACAAATTGAAATGACCTCCTTTCACCACGTGTTTGTCAAAAAGAAGAAAGCATATTTTGCGAATTTCTGATGTGGCAAAGCATGGAACACCTTCCTAAATTCTACAATAGGTTATTAGTTGTTAAAAATGGAAATGAGATTCAAACTGTAACGTTGAGTACAAAGTGTCAAAGTCTGCTGTTACGTTGAGTACAAATGTCACAGTCAGCTGTTAATACGAAATAAAAGCTTTTCGACATTTCCCTGAGCCTCAGGATATACACAATATGTTCTGTGCAGCTCGCATTGAGTAATACACTAGTAAATGTTAGATTCTTTTATTTCAACTGCCCAGAAAACTAGACATTCCGTAACACTCTTACACAAATTTACAAATTTGATTTCATTACAAACACGAAATTACATTGCATGAAAGTTTCCAACTAAGATTGCGTTTTTGATCTAGGTTTTCCTTTCAATACTTTGCACAATGTCACGATATTCCATTAAACACGAAATTAAACACGAAACAAAAGCTGTAAATGTTCAACTAGACAAAGAGTTTTGTAAGATTTTCCTTGGAAGCATTCATTATGTTAAGTACTTTTTTACTATCTTTATAAAGTAACTGATAATGTCTCAAGTAACGTTGTTCGTCCATAACCATGGCGTGCTTAACTCCAAGGTCCTGAAGAATAAGATTCAGTTTTGCTTTTTCCGAATCTGGTATTAGGAAATCACTGACCATCACACTAATTTTTTCATAAATGCTAAAATTGCTTTCACGATCTGGCTTCATTCTAATGAAAACCAGCTTGCAAAATATGAGCATTCTGCTTTTCAAAATACTTGTCGGGTTCTTCTTCAGAAAGTTCACCATTGAAGTCACGACTTTTTGGGAATTTTCGTACAGCCCGTCATATGTTCTTTCCGCTGCGATCAAAAGGTAACTAGGCATCAGCATAAAGTACACAGCCTCTCGTTCCGGCTGAGGCACGTAAACAATTGATCTGGTGTACATGTTCAAGACAATTTCCGTCGCCCTATCCATCTCTGAATTGTAAACACGATCAATGACCTTTATTATTTCCCTTGCTATGAACGGAGCACTTTGCAAACCTTCAGGACACTCAGGAAAAATAATGAAGAGACTGGTAAAAGTCTGGAAATGGATGTAGTTGTAATTCTTTCCCAAAATCCTAGCAATGCGTTTGGTGTAATCTGAAATAAGAAAGATGATCGTGTAGTTCGCACATGAAATTTGTTCGTTTTGAATATTGCCCTCGGTGAAGTTGATGCTTCGATATTTGCAATAGGTTCCATTGGAGATGGGAGGAAAAATGCGTTTCCAGAAATAAGGCAAAAATGTTGGAAAGCGCACACCTCACTATGACGTACTTGCAACTATCAGTATGATATACTGAATGAAGCGTTTGGTTCCACACGCTAATTCAACCATTGATCTTATTAGGCTCTATAAAACACATAAAAATGAAGCAGTGGCATTTGAAACTTCTGTAGCCTATTTCAAAATGTTTCAAATAATGGCAAAGGCTCATGTCTCCCTAAATTACGCAGGGACTCATCTTTCAAAATGAAGCGACTCACCGTTTCATGCCCAATCACATAATAGATGAAACCAATGTAACCATTTTACAAATGTGTCACTGACACTTACAGGCCCTCACAAACTATGGTAGACAAAAAATACCTAAAATAGTTGCTTACTTATTTCTACTAAAACTGTACATCGTTTGCAGCAACAAAACGTTACATAATCCACAACAAATCGACTGCTTTTCGTTATGATTCAACCGAGATTTTTTAAAATGTGTTAGCATTTGCGCATACTAGAAACAAGTGTAGGCTAGTTAGGGCAGTGCAGTTTGCGTCGTGGCATTACAGCAAAAATCATGCATTTNACTTGCATACTGTAAAACCAAGTTTTAGAATTTTGGTGATATGATTTTGAAAATATAATTTAAAAAAATACTTTGAATGTGCATTCAGCAGCAGGTTGGTTGCTGTTTTGGTTCAGGATGCCATACAGGCTCACTTTCAAGAAGAGAAAGTGTGCTCTGGATCGGACATATTCCCAGCGACGGGAAACGTCTTCTATTGCGCTCTCTACTACTTGGGCTCAGATTCGCACAAACATCGAAATGAAAAAATCTTTTCAACGCAGAACATTAAATGATATCCTGTTGTGTGATCATAACCCATTATAAAGTGCAGATGGCATCCCTTTGAAGGAATCGCATTTTTTGGTCAGAGGTCACAAACCGGTAAAAAATATTCTGCGTTGAAACCTGCATTGGCCGGTTTATCGATATCGTTTCCTCTGGTCCAGAAGACGCACCAACACTGTTGAAACCACAAGCCAATTTGGGCAACAATTTTATCCACCACTACCAAGACGAACGGTAACCTTTTAATAGGCCAATGTGTGGGGCTTTCAAAGACCATCAGAAATTATTCTCCAGCTCCTCTGACCTGGACAAAATGCAAACGTGTTGGATTTCGAAAGATGCTTGTTTTGTCAAGGAGAAACTTACTTTCCCTCAAAATATACGAAGGTAACCATGCTAAAGACATCAAAAATGCAGATACAATAAAAATTCCGCCATGAACTCTTATTGGGCGATCCGTTGAAGACGAAAATCGTATTTTGCTTGAAGCTTGCATTTTCACATTCTCCAAAAGTATAGAATGAGACCTGATAAAATGTTATGTATGAATATTCTTGCACTATTCAGCCGCACAAGGTCCTCAATCATCCACAGGCTAAATGTCGTTTAGTTCACAAACAAGTATTGCGTAATAGTGGTGATCCCACATGCGCAATGTCGCATGTCTGGTACTTAAGGCGGAATTTGTCACATATTCCTTTCACGATACGCCACGTACGCGCAAATATAAATTTGACAATTAACACCTTACTCGAAAAAAGGAAACGTAAGCAGATTGGTAGGAGTGCTCGACGGAGTGTCAAGTACAAACGTGAACTATTAATATTTCTAACATTGATGAAGTCTCAAGATTTGGTCTGGGATTGGGACGAGTCTCGAGACCTCTTTATCGCGAGTCTCGATCTCGGGAGTTTAAGTCTCGTTTCGGTCTCAAGGCTATGGTTTTGCGATTATGAATGCTCCAATGATATGACTAATTAATTTTGTTTGTAATTCCAAACTGTTTTTCATAAAATCTGTCTGCAGTTAAGGAACAACCAAAACAGGAAATTGCCACCAAATAGAACAAAAATTAGCTTGAAAGTGTTGATGACACTTTTTTAAGTATCTAAAAAATTTTCAGCAAAACTCAAAAATTTAAGACTCAGTCTTGCTCTCTCTCTTTATTTTTCGTGTCTTGTTCTTACACGCTAACGTACAAGTCCTGAGTCTCCGAAGTTTTAGTCAGGTCTGTCAGGTTTGAAATCTCGAATGCATCGTTGATTTCTCCATCTCCAATTAAGTTGAAAAATGATTTGCCCACAGTGAGCATGGGAACCTGAGCAGGATTAACACTGAAAACAAAACATCCCCTGTATAAGGTACATTAGCAGTGCAAAGCGTATGCTGAACTCGTTTAGTTTAGGCCCTAAACTAGTTTAGGGTAACAAAAAAACGGTAACAAACCCTGGTTTAGGGTAACTGAAAAAAGCAGCTTTCCACAACGATTGGAGTCGGAAAACTATTTTCATAGATTCTACCTGCGACTAACTATTTCGCATACATTTTTGAGGGTTAATCGTTGACACATTCCGTTTGATACCCATCCACATGTAATCTGGTCCGCAAAACGTAGTCTTTCATTTATCACAAACTAAAGACCACAGTAAGAAGCTTGTTTTCGCAATATCCAAATTGATTTATTCCGCTAAGTTGTTCCTTCACTCACGATATTCTAAGGGCTACTTTCTGAAACGCCTCATAAACTGGTATTCAGATTGCAAGTATTTCATTGGCCCAACAAAAGAATTACTATTTATTCGATTTTATATCGGTCGTGAATCAAACTCTATTCGGTTTTCACAAACGATATTGTCAGCTCTTGATTTAAAAATTAAAACCAATAAACAGCTAGAGCAACTTCGACCTCCAACTTTACCGTAACATTTCAATAGCCGGCTGTAGCTTGTTATGCAGAAGAAAATTGTGTGTAAAGAAGGGTGGAAAAATTATGTGAATGTTCGTAGGGCCAAGAAGCTTTAGGTAGCACACACATATAAGCTCTTCCAAGCAGCATTCATATGCATAAAGCACAAAATAGAACAAAAGCGTTTGGCACACGACGTTTCTAGTCGTCGGCGCTTTGTGCGACCGCATATTTGTTCCCCTGGTGAAAAAACATTTGTAGTGTCACGATTGCAATAACATATTGAGGCAATACAAAAAATTCAAAGTTCAGCTCACCAGTGACTTTTTCAGAAAGGTTCTTCAACGGAAAATCAAATTCCTCGGGACACGGCAGAATTCCGCTGCCGCGACACCAAATAAAAAGTTTCTCAAGCCACATTTTGCAAATTTTCAATTCCTCAAGAAGTGAGTCTTGATTACCTGCAAGGTGCAACGAGCTGGTTGATTTATTTGTAAGCATCTGTGCCGCGTTTCCGGGAACGGTGGTTTAGGAAAAGCAAATCTTACCAGTGTTCAACCTATTTTTCGTTGCTTGGAAAAAACACTTTGCGGGAATTACATGAACACATCCACACGTGTTAGATAAATCAAACTCTTTTATGATGACAGGTTAACAACAAATATGTAGATCTGAGTTTGACTAATATAATAATATCAACGCATTTTATGTGAAGTGTTTCATATGGCTGGCCTATTGTTGATCATTCCATTCACGCTCATGTGTGCAGTGTGCATACCTCAAGCGAGTACTGTACTTCTTTCGCTGCTGTTGCAATAATCATTTGAAATTAACACGACATTGCATGAGTTGGGATTCCAACCAATGCCTAAATTGTGACCAAAATACCTTCATACAATTCAAAATATCTTCATTTGGAAAAGTTACTTTAGAAAAATTCTCTCGCAAAACCATTTTGGCAACGTTGCGATTCTCCCACTTCACCACACCCAAAAATAGAATTTAAACTTATCGGGTGGGTAAAAAGAAATTGAACCAAAATTTCTTATTTTATATAGAGACATCAAATAGGTTATGTCCAACCGAAATTGTTTACTAAGCCAAAAAGTAAGGCATCATCTTTAACCAGGGCCGCACATTGAATGACTGTTGCAGAAGGCCACACATTGCATGGGTATGTAGTTTCCACGATGGGTGTAAGCAAGGAATCGATCAGCAAATTTAATAGGAAATCGATTTCACGTAAAATTACGCATCCTCAGTCCTTATTCAAATAGAATCTTGCATGGGTAATTGCGTTGTTCTGAGGAACTGGGAAATTTAGTTCAAGCTAAGATGCTGTTACGATCGAAAATTCCGAGCGGAAAGTACGGAAAGCTTCATACTGCGGCAGTAAGAAGCAATAGAGAACACCTGACGAGATGACACAATTATTGCTTGTTCGCGCCACGTATATATATTGTTGTTCTTCGCACACATCCCGTTCGTGGTGAATCACAGGTTTCAACGTAACGCCACCTGAGAGGTTGCAACAGTACTAAATCCTTTCCAACCCTATCTGCAATGACAAAGACTGTTTGACAACTCCGTGGACGTGATGTCTACGGCAATTCAGTGCCAATGGAACAAGTGTATAAATTCGAAAAGTAGAATCAATTTTTCGCCAAGGTGCCAGTGGACATATGGAAATCTCAGAGCATACAGCTCAGACGAGATATAACGGCATTGAGGAATAGTTCCATCAGAAATGACAAATTTAAGATAAAGAATATAGACAGGTTTTTAGCGTTGTTGCAAACTCTTCTTTGGCGTTTCGTTAATTGTGCGATTCACCACAAACGGGATGTGCGCGAAGAACAGCAATATAAAAGTGGCTCGCACAGGCAACAATAGAGTTGTTGCGGCGCATGATTTCTACTGTTGTTTGCTGCCACAGTGTGAAGCTTTGCGCACTTGCCGCTCGGGCTTTCCGATCGCAAAATTATGTACGCCACTTATACTACAGCGAACACTTAAAACTGGGCAACACAAAACCCTCGACTAAGCCGCTTTCAGGCCGCGGGTTAGACGTAGCTGCAGAAATCGAAACTGCTTTAACAATTTATCAGTCTTTCACACAAGCAGAATGGCGTTTTTTGAAAAATGACATTGTGCTTGACGTCTCGTTCGGCATGTATCTTTTAGGAAATTTCTATTTTATTTTCTTCACTCAATATTCAGCAAAAAATATAAAACCAGCATTTACTTTTATCAAAACTGAAATTTCGTTAAAAATGTATTGAGAAATATTTCTAAGGAAATGTTTCAACCTGATTAAAAATGTAGGTAGTAATTACAGGCATTAACTTACTCTAAAAGTAATACCCTAGATGTGTCGTGCAAAGTGCTCCCGGGCAAAGCAGTCACAAAATTTACTCAGGTTCTTCGCAAATGTGTTGAAGGAGATATTGCAGTATCAAAATTCTACTGTAAAGTCATCAGAAATATATCCAAATGTGACTGCAAGGTAACTGCCACACATATGAAATTCTCGACACATATCTGTTAATACACCGCGACGTTTTCTAACAAAAATAACTGCAATAAACACTTCGAAAATGTTCAGTGAACTGAAGATACCTGTGCAGTGTGTTTGCACATCGAGAAGTGATATACGAAAATGAGCGTAACAGAACCTTTGAATTTTCATTAAAAAATTTCACCTTTTATGCCAGGGGAATGACATGAGAATATTTAATTTGTTTTGTCGAATAGTCTCAAACTCAGTCCGCAAGTGCTGTTTCAGAATAATAAAGTGCTGCGCCATTCGTCCTACTCCACGCTGCGGTGTCCTTATAAGGTCTTTACACTGTAGATCTGAAACAACGATTTTACCGTAATATTTCCTTCGGGAAGAGTGATCATGACTTCCCGAAAAAAACAGTTAAAAGCTCTGTTTCGAAAAATATATTTTTAGATTTAGAGTAAATTGCGCCAAAGGTAGGTAAGTGTGGTAACTACGAAAATTTTTAGCAAAATGCTAAAACTTTTTTTCTGGTGGTTGCCACGAATTTGACGTGCTAAGGCCAGATAGGCCAGATTTTCATGACCAAAGTAAGACATAAACAAATGCTGCAATGCACGTTAGTTATTAAGTGTGACTTTTTCTTCATACTTGATAGGTGCGATTTTACATTTTTTTGTGCTAAAAATTTTATCTCAAAAGATGTGTGTACATTTGGGCTTTTTTCTATTGACGCCTCGGGGTGGTTCGATGTTTGAATTATTCGCAGATAAAGCTGCGGTAAATGGACAAGGGCAAATCTTTGTTTCTGTCTCTATGTCGGCAAAGTTTTATTTTCTGCTGAAACGTTTTCCAAAATAATTTCTGCAAAGGATGTCTTGAAGTTTGGTAAAACCAAGTGCTCAATAGAAGTTGAATACCGATAAATTGTACTTTCGTTTTCGCAGCTTTGACAGCAAATTTACAGTAATTTGTGTATTTTCATCTCGTTCACAAAACATTGTGCTTTCTTACAGAAAAAGCTGAAATACAAAAAATCGTTTTTGAAAGGAGCAAATCTCATATTGCAAAGCAACTTCTTTATATTATGGAAACTATTTCGCTAGCCTACCCTTGCACGGATTTTTACCTGGTGTTCGAGGTAGCTTTGATGAACCTCCATTTAAATTTTCAGTTGCTCCATGTTGATGGTATTGAAAATTATGACTAGTTTCATGGTGTCCTGATGGCACTGATTTTGAAGAGCAAGGAGCGTCTTGGTCAGAATAACTTGATGAAGCTGCATACGGATGATGGCGAGCTGAGTGAGAGAGTGCAGTTTTAGTCTTCGGAGCATTCACGTCAAACACTAGTTTGTGTTTCTGATGATTTTGAGGAAAAGGAATGCCCATAGGATTGCGCAAGCTTCCGTGAGGCGACGAAAACGGAAATACTTGTTGTTGTTGCTG
>JGI24158J21664_10003930_pt1 | contig 18929 bp, 11 predicted proteins | sample Ectturendosymbi3_FD_21664 | JGI IMG/M metagenome (IMG submission 21664)
AAGTATAGTCTAAGTATGACAATTCAGTAACATTCTGACACTCTCATTCTATTTCTGAGTCTCATGGGAAATACAAATGTGTGCTGTCCCATCCCATCCTATGGGACGTTGCCCATGGGATTCCCATAGGAATGACATTCCCATGGACAAGCCTGGATATACGTCACAAACGTTTCTCCGCTACAAGTTCGCTCCACATGAGTTGATTTCTGAACATTGTCGTACCCTATAAGCCGCTTTTTTAGGTATGCATTTGACCGATTCTTGAGCTGTTTCTCATTCTTACTTTGGGCTGATACGTGCCGTGGGCATTCACATCCCACATTCGATTCAACATGGATAGTATTACCTCGCAATGAACAGTCTTCACAGAAATCACCACAGAAGAGAGTATTCTTTGTCAAAGCTTTCCATGAAGTAATTTTGTTTCATCCAAACTATTTTTATAACTGTGTGTTTTCTTTAAAAATTTGTCTCCCGGTCAACTGAGTACATCGGACAGATAAACGACCATTTTCATTACACGGCAGTAACGAAATCTGGAGCATTGCTTGGAAGAAGGGCTAGGTTCAAGTAAGTAATTACTTAGTTAGTTTCTGGAAAACCTTTACTAATTACTTGATTAATTAATTTTGCCATTACTTGATATTTTAAGTAATTTCCTTTTAGAAAAATTAAGATTTTAGAAGCCACGTCTGTTGCTGTAAACGTTATATCATACATGACATGAATCACCACACATAAAATAAGCCATAAAATAAGCATGTTTTTAAGTCTAATAGTCGATTTTCTTCATTTTCTTGAATTAATGAAGTTACTTAATTAATCGATTAGAAATTACTTGTTACTTAAAAACTGAATTTTGTTACTTGAACCCAGCCTTACTTGGACTGCTCAACAATCTTAACAAACCTGAAATATGCAGGAACACAGATGCCTGAAGCGTGAAATGAGTTTAAATAAACGACTTCAAAATAACATAAGATTTTGAGATCAAAAATATCTACACGCATCGTCGTACATCTTTGATTTGGAAACTGTCCATAAATCTTATTGATGAAGTGCAGGATTTTCACTAAAGATCGTGATGAAAAGCATGAAAATGTTAATCGGGTTTCTGCAGTCAAAATTAAGGCATACCAATATATTGAATTTAAGCTCATTTTTATCTATATTTTAATTTTGTCACAAACACTTCACTTAAATTTTCCACCACGGTTAAACACGCTTGCAACAACAGTAATCTATTGCATATGATTACACCCTCAGATCAGTTTCTTGCAGACAGTCGCTAATGCAAAGTAAAAGAAACGAATTTAATTTACATGATTTTCAAAAACGCTAATCCAATATCGTATCGTCGCAAGAAAACGGCAAACAACGCAAAAGTAAATGTGACAACAGACAACAAACTTGTCGAAAAACGAATCCACTGACGTTGATATACAGACGCGCACGAGCCTTGACATGTTTGACTTGCAGTTGACTCGACCAATCGCGTACAGATGTGGTATAGCTTGTTTGTGCGTGTATGTTTGAACTTCCGAACCGTTTTGTGAAGGACTGTAAAAGCGCAGAAACGACAGTTCCACCACTTTCTGTAAAATGTTTCGTACTTCCGAACTTTTCGCATCACCTACAAAAAGTCGTTTTTTAAAGTTTGCAGCTTTTTGTTGGACCAAGGGAATAATTTTACACGCAAAAGTAACCCGTCAAAGAGAAACCTTAAGAACAAAGTTTGTTAAAATGTGTGCAGATGAAATCTTATCGCCTTCACTGCGCCGAAGAGCAACAGTTGACAAGTTGAAGTATGTCTTGTTTCGAGCTTAAACAATTTCGAAGTTGATGGTTGGGCAGAACTTTGATGTTTTCATTTGAACAAGGTGATTAACTTAAAACTTGCTCAACATTCTGGTGACGAGCACCATTTGCGCCCAACCATTCACATAAGATAATATGTGTCTGTCAGCAAGCGATTAGATCACGTTTGCCACTCCACCCAATATACCCAATGGTGCAGCCGTGTAGAACAAGGTTCTAACATCGTACTTCAGCAGAAACGACATTCGCCTGTCTTGGTTACGTAACAGCAGAATATTGGCAGAAAATTTTTAATCAAACAAATCCCGGCTATTCCCATTGTACCAGGCCCGTAGCCTCAGGGGACATTCAGGGGCAATGCCCCCAAAAAATTATGTGTGCCCCCTCAAATTTTGTTGTGTCCAGACTATTTTTTATTAAAACATACAATAAAAACAAAAATCTTTCCCCCCTAAAATGCATTTTGCCCCCGCAAACTTTGAAACCTGACTACGGGCCTGCATTATACTAAAATAATTTTATGTAGTAATCCGGAGCACTTTTTAAACGTCTCGTTTAGCTTTCAAAACATCTGAAATCATACATAAAAACTTCTATCGGCGAATCACATGCAAAAAAGTTCAAGCCCTACCAACGATATCCATGAAGAGATAATAGACCAGGGTACGATCTCTATGCTTCAACTTCTACCATTAAAATAGTACACCCCGTCGAACTTTTGCCGTTGAGCAATTAGCTGGTATCCAGCAAAAACGCTGTTGTTTCTACTAAAATTCTGGCCCAAAAGGTACTTTTATATTAAAATTGTCGTGTGTTTGGGATTCGCCGAACTGAACTACTAAAAGATTTTTTGGTAAGCAACAAATAAACATTGCTTCAAAACGGAGGAAATTCCAAAAACAAAGTGAAACCTCAAAACCGGCTTATTCACCTGAATTGCAAAGAAAGAATGCACTTCTGAATCAGATATTTAAATTAATAAAGATAACCTCAAAGTAATGAAGATTCATGTGGAATAAATCATTTTCAACCATGACCTACTGAACATTTGCAATACAAAATGAAGCAAAAATGGGAAAACATTTTTCTGTTGCAAACAAACAAATGCCTGACCTTAGATGCTCACGTTTTCGATCAACCAGCCCGCTTCTGCAAAGTTTTGCCATGTATCTACTTTGTGAGTCGGCAACTCATCACATTTTGTTTATGTCTACCGGTCACCGTTACGTTTCGGCAGTGAGAATAGCACCACTGACATTTGTCGATCAGTACTAAGAGCTAAACGCTCGCAAGCAATCAGTTTGATACATCGCAAGGTATCGCCGCGGAGCAGGTAGCTTTCTGCATGGATGCCAACGCAAAGCCATACTTACGCCGCAAAGTTTTGCCTACTTTGCAATATATGTTATTGCACCTGCACAGATCGATGGATTGCACTGCAGCTAATAGCTAGCCGGAAAATGCCCTGCGCAAATTTATTTCGCTGCACTTTAATCGGTAAGGCTATAACACACGGTTTCATAGCTGTATTAGTCTTAACGAAAAATTACGATGGGTTGAAGTATTGATAGCTGAGCGCAGCATGTAAAAGTGCACCCACGTTCATAGGGCGAGGGCGTCTCTCCACTAACTTTTACGAATGAAGATACTTCAGAGTTGTCTGTGAAGAAGCACAAGTAGAAGGCGTCAACAACGTGACATTTTAGACTTTCAGAGGATCGGTATATTGCGAAGCAGCTGCCGTGGTCACCTTCACCGCATGTTTCTTGGAATTTGTCGTCGTAACAAAATCCGAATCGGGACTGATATTTTCGAAATGTTTTGTAATATATTTTCTGCACTCTATGTCGCTCACCTCTTCCACAAGAGAAAAGGAAATGCTGTAGCTTTGGGGTGTTTTGCTTCATCCAAGTTTTCTTTTGCATGAAAGGGCGTTTGGCTGCTTCAAACGCCATGCTGCAAGTTGCGAATGAGCCCCTACACTAAGATTTGGTTTTAACCAACGTGTGCCCAATGCGTTCATAACGGATGTTTAAAAAAAGGCAGCAATTACTACCGGACCTTGGCGATATTTTATGAAATGTCTTGATGTTTGTCACCCAGTTTTTCCCTCATTCGTTCCTTTTCTCTGGACGGAGTTGAGACCTCGACGTTTACCTTGCTTTGTTGGTTTGCTCCAAAGTTGTAGCTAACTTCTATGCAATTTTAAAGGACACAGTATCGCATGACGTTTTTTCATTATGCGGAAAGAAACACGGGCCAAGTTTCATTTTATCTGGGTGTATAATTTTTCTGTCATGCTCAGCTCCTTGTGGAACTGGGCAAACCACGATAGATATCGGTTACGACCTAGCACTCCTGCGCAATTGCGTTCATCATCCAGCAGATTGCAACACCTTGCAAAAATGAAACCCTATCACGATTCTAAATTCCCCAATAGTTAGGCCATTAACTTTAACCCATGATAGAAAATGTCGAGGGGTGCCCGACGAGACAACCTGGTTAAAAGCTTTTTTCGTTGTACCAGCGCTTAAACTTATATTTTGCATGAAATTGTCGAAAGTTTGCGCTACTAAATCAACTCAAATTATTGAAGGAAACTGCAGTAAAGGTCACTTTTAGCGTATGTATCAAATAAGCAATTCAAGTGAATTTGAAATTTGGCATAACACGTGTTTTGCCTGAAGAAGCAACGTAGGGTTTTCTAAACCTTCTCGACAATTCGATCGTCAAAATTTTAATTTAGTCCTTGTCAAACGCTCGATTTCTGCCATAAGTGCCGGCTTTTTTCAGCTCGTCTGCCCAGTTTCCCGTAGTTCCCTGTCCACAGGAAGTCATGGGACGCCACTCTGATCTCTAACGTCAGGAATGCGTTTAAATTCAAGTACGATTTTAAGGTTTAGAAAGCTTTTCACTCTTCCACTGACATGTGCTGCTAGCGTAAATTCCCGTCAGGCTGGACTGTATGTGCAACTCCAAATTTATATCATATTTTAAACTTTTGGTATTGTGTGTTGCTTTGTTTTTGTTTGAACGCGAGTTTTCGTACCAGTCTCTTGACGACAGGCAATTAATCGTCGCTCGCCTCCAGGAGTTTTCCTGCCCGGTCTTATTTCGTTCGTGGACGGACGCAAAATAGCTTTCACACTTAGGTCCGCAACAAGCAATACCTGAAGTATCGCAGGCAAATCGAAGGACCACTCAATACAACTCAAAACATAAAAATGTTGAGTAGAGATTAAGAAAAGACAACGTATGGATTGTTTTTTTCAGGCAAAAGTCCCTTTTCTGTAATTTTACCGGTGGAGCAGAAGGTAAACGCAGATGACGACACAGTGTTTTACTGTTTCCCTGTTCGATGTATTTGTTCAAACTGGGAGGCTCTGAATCTCATATATTCAGGCTGATGACTAATGAATGAATCAAATGTTAATCATAACGTTGACCCTTGAAAACGAACAAAATATTTTTAGCACAACATCGTTTAAACACCAAGTGCGTGTGATTTTGCACGGAACTGGCATTGCTGTTACATTCGCAAGGACGTTAGTTGCCAAGAAGCTTAATTCGCTCGTACATCATCATCACCAACAAATTCGAATACAGTTTTCTTGTCATTCAGATAAAAATAGGCCAAGTTAAATATTGCTTGAGTACTAGTATATTTGCCAAATTCGTTAGGTTTGAGAATTTTTCAAATTCGTTAATATGTTTTCGCTTCGATAAGGAAGATTTCAATCCACTGAAATTATTTTGCCACCCACGAAGCTTTTGACTGATTGCATTCGCGTTGTGACGTTCTTGCCCCAACATTGACCGCTCTCGTTATGAAGGTAACAGCCACGTACGCATCCATTGTTTTTTTCGCCATCTGTAAGAGATTGAGAAAAAGTTGTTTTTTCGCATTAGGCACTGGGCTGGAATTCGAAATATGCTTTGAAACAAAAAAAACGGAATATAAAAGCTCCACATTAAAGGAAATTATATATGCGCTTCATTTAAAAACATTTTTTATGCCTAAGTAAGAAGGATGGTGCGTGATTTCACTTGCGATATTTTTGCAAAACAATAGTTGAGCTTTCAGATGTTCCATTATTAGTTTGCATGTACTGTATTTTTAGTAAATTTTTCCGTTTTACAGCTTGTTGATAGTTGATTTCATTGCTATTTTACACATTGTCCTAAAATATATTCAGCCTACATTCACTGAGTTTCCCTGGTGATGAAAACCGTTGTTTTTAAAACGTTTCACATGATATCATTTAAATTTGAAGTTTTGTGTTGCAGCCAAGCAGAGGTCTCATAGTGTGAGTTGGCCTAGCCCTAGACACTCTGGCCAATACTCTGATTTGGAAAATGGATGATTTTTTTACTGTCCCTTTTGCTTTTAGGGAAAATTTTTCGAAGTTTCTCAAATTTTAGACATTATAGTAGAGATGAACTTTTCAAACGAAGGCTGGTGTCGGAAATTGAACCAGTAACAAATTTTTCAGAGCAATTGCTTTTACTCCCTCTCAAAAAAGCGAATGGATGCGTCAAAATGACAAAGAATGTGAAAAAACTGAAAGATATTTGTCGGAGCTAGGCCAGTTGTAGACTTCATGGTGAGTTCTCTAATGTAAGGATAGTCAAAAGGCTGCAAAAATTCTGCGTAGTAATAAAGTGCTTGTTTAAATGTTTGACCGGTTCGTCTGAAAGCTTGTGGATTGGAAAACTAGAAGACAGTAGGTCAACCTTGAGTTTTACGTAGTCTCAACGTATAACACCTCAATAGTATTCTCCCGATTGTGACGTGTTTGCTTCGTTTTCCAAATGCCAAAATACCCGATGACTTTTATTATTGAAAGACAGGACGAGGGGATAAAATGGCTGAAATGACGCTTTTCTACTGCGGCAGCAATCCCCTGAGCTGCCAAGAACCTGCCGTCAATAGTCACGGTCGCTAACCGCTTTGCAAAGCTTTCAAGAGCAGACGGCTAGTGTCGGAAAGAGTCGCACTTTGCTGAAAAGGAAGTCCTCCAGCCGCGAGACATTCTTTGATTTATCTCATTTGCCGCGTTTTGCAAAAGCCTTGTTGTTACGTCGCACTGGGGAGAGGTGCAAGGTTACCAGCAAGCCCCACCCGGACAATGCTCGTCCACTCGTCCATCAGTTTGCAAACTGGCGTCAAGCCTTGGTATTTTTAACAAAGAACTTGATCCAGGTTTTAAGGAGGTTTTCACAGTCGGAATGAAAAACATTTGCTGAGATTTCGTGGGAGGTAACAAAAATTTTGCTTCCACGCTACGCTCGGGCTGTGGTCGTTTGTTGGCCTTAAGAAGCAGGAAACAACAAGCTTAAAGTTGTCAATTCGGTGCACTCGACAAACGTTCACGTGCGCACCGCATGCTGAACTCTTCAACGGTGTGGTGATTCAAAAAACGCTTTCGTGGGAGTGTTTAAAGTCCCAAAAGGGTGCTAGCAAATAACCAAAAAAGATGGCAAACAAGGCATCTGCAATAAACTTCTTTTAGTCCTTTAAACAATTTACAAGACATGAAGTCTTTGTACTTGTGAGATCAGTTACGGTTGAGAAACTTTAAATGCGTTGTGTTTCGCATTAAATTAAACATTGGGTAAGCTAAAGGTGAGCAATGAAAGTGACTTATCTTTGAAAACGGCGCTGGACGTAATTAGTTGCTGTTTTCTATTTCTTCAGTTGTAATTTCGACATAAGAATAAACGCATTCAAGCGAGTAATCTCAGTAGCATATGATGACGTGTTTTTACCATGCCGCAGATGGGCAACAAACTTAAAAAACAATGTTTTTTGTTCAAAGCGCAAATAAAGTCAACTGATTGCCCATTGGCAAGCAAGGGTCAAACCAGGTCACTACACTATAAAATTCTCAAAGAGCTTGAAATTGGTAGAGCCGTTTTCAGTTTTACAGCAATTTGAGAAAATTTTAAAAGTTTGGCTCTCCTTGAAGCATTCAGCTAGTATAGAGCAGCTACAGAAATTGCAACCGGAGTTCCTGAAAATATCAAAAATGAAAGCATTAAGGTGTTGTTGAAAGAACTGCAAGCACCCAGCTTTTACCAACCCATGTGTAGCAAAAGCTGTTTCAGTTATGCCATAAATGGTCCCTTAAATCTCATCTCTAAATACACTTAGGCTTGCGCAAATGCTGGGTACCGAGAGCACACAGACACCCCACGGATAGCATTGCACCTACGCGCTACTAGTTGTGTAAATGCAACATGAGCTTGAGGAAAACATGGAAATCAATGCTCCTGTATTCACAACAGACTCCGATATTTGATCGAGAATGCCTGAGTAAGGGCGGTTTTTGTTACTTTACTGCGCCATAGATAAGGTTGCTCGTAATTTTCACCAGTTTCGCAGACAAGAAACAAACCATATATCAGCAAGTGCTTGGGTCGAACCAGACAACAGCCATGTTTGCACGAAGTTTGAAATTCAGCCTTTCTGCTCGTTTTTGGTCGTGGAATTTCGCTGAAGACTGACATTCAAAGATTGCTCAGCTGAAATTCATCCACCTCACCTTTCGCCTTGCAGAAATTAATATTAGTGGTTTTTGTCGGTTAGTATTTTAAATAGAAGTGGGTTTTGGGCGGTTGGAACTAGACTGATAAATCGGTTATTTGGAGATGCAACCGCATCCTCCTCAAGCCAAACAACTGAGCTCTATGCTCACGCAGTTGTATATTTTTTGCAAGAAACATCCCAGGGACTGTAGTAAACGTCCAGTGATTTTGTTATTGCATCCAAGTAGTCTCGCTTTATTGGATTTCCTGTAAGAACAGCTCAGTCGGTTTGGTCACATGTTAGTCCAGCATGTCCGCATTTTCTTTGTTAAGTGGCTAGTGCATCTCTTTTCACCTCGCTACACGTTTGGTGTCTGACTTTTGACAGGGATACTCTTCAACTTGCATATCGGTGCTCGTAGTGTTCTTACATCACTTTAAGTTAATCATACTTTGGCCATTCTTGTCTGTATCGCAGTTGTGCAGATTGTATGTTGTGTTATGTCGAAGATATATTTGCGGCTTGTGTCGCCAACGCACGTCGTGCTCAGCTCAGTGCAACTCCATCTTGTCGAGCATGTTTACCCAGCATGTTACTATTGTCGTGTGCCCATCCCTGTACAGCAATTTCATCAGAAAATTGATTCCACCAAGCCCTTTTCAAGACTGGGAACGACAAAAGAAATGCAAAAGGAGCAAGTAGGGAGCTAATTGGGCACCATGCATCATGCCCTGTTCATTGGTGAGTGCAAAATGTTTGCCAGTGCTGCTCCAGAGTATTTGTGTCGCACATGCTAAATGTTTAATCTGTTCTCGGTCGATCAGTCGGTGTCTTTGTAAGTGGGCAGTTTTCTTCTTAGGTTGCATGTATGCATGCATCCACTGTCTTTTGATAAAGTGTTTTCTGGTTATATGAAGGCGTCCTGTTTTCATTTGCAGCACAATAAACAACCGTAAAAGTAAATGAGTTTGATTCTTCTCGGTGGAAAAGTTTTTGATGAACCGATTTCACTATTCAGCAAGCCAAACAGCCAAACGCCTTTTGCGACTCCCGCACGCCTGTCCCGAAAAGTTGTCGTGTTTTCATTTGTGGTTTTGCGCTTGGCCGTGAACCATTCACGGAAGCGCGTCTACGCGGGGGGCATATTGTTGACCGAATCAACCCCGGATGAAAGGAAAGTTGCTACACAGTGAGCAATGGTTGACAGTTTAGTGACACTCGACAAGGAACTAGCTTTTATTCCCCCGGTGAGAACTTGCCTCCATATGGGCCATTGCTTTCATGTGGCGGCCCCTTGATCAGGTGCCAAAATCGATACGCGGTTCGCAGATTTTTGTTGCTTTGGTCGCTTGTTTTGGCTGTAAGTTATAGCAATGGAAACGTCAGAGCAAAGGTACAGAAAGAAAGATTGGATCACACTTTAGATGGCCAGTGCCCGTCGGCGGAACTGGCACCACGACTGCTTGCAGGCGAAAAAGAAATTTGTACGTCCAGAAAGTGACGCGGTATTTTAATCGCCATTCCTTGAAAACATTACTTTCCGATGCGCTGTGAACAATGGCGTTGTTAACGTACGCAAACATGAAAATAACTTTGAGATAATCGTTTCGGACTATCAGGCGTCGTTGTGTGGCAGTGAATCATCATCAACTCAATGATTTCGCGGCTTGTTGTTCGAAACCGCATGTTCAGACTTTTGAGCAGCAGTCTCTTTGAGAGCGACGGACGTACGCGCGAGCATAAGTACGCACTTGAAAGCTATTGAATTTGTTTCATGTCCCGGGGCGGCAGTGTTGTGACAAACTGACGACAATCGCCATCGCATACAAAAGCACCATTGCAGCTGACTTGTCTCGCAGCTACCGGCAGTCCCACAGATCAAAAAGTCTCTAGGTTTTCGATCGCCCTATTACCGCTGCAATCGTGTCTTCTATACTGGTGGCCACACCTGTGTGGCTGGATGTAATGGGCGTGATTTCGATGGCACATATTTCCTCTCTGATAAGGCTTGCTGATTTGAAATTTTGTGATGTGGAACGAGCAATTTAGAAGGTCTGGAAAAGGCAGAAAATTTTATATGAATTTTACTTGTAATCAAAAGTAACTGCCACGAAAGTAGATAGGCGAAGTGTAGATTAAACAATTTGTTTGATAGTGTTTTTTTTTCATACAAGGGCATACTTTCCTTAAAAGTTCATTCGTATTATTTTTCTCAAAACGAGTGCAATAATTCATCTTGCTTTCGCAAACGTCTTCGTTTTTTTCACAATTCAGCAGCTCTAAAAGTCTAATTCATTAACACCACCCTTGCGTGTATCTAAGCAGGGCTTTAAATTCTAATCTTTATTAACACATACCATCAAGCGCCTTCAAAAACAATCTGCTTGTGTTATCCGACGGCTTAAAAACCAAAACGATACTTTTTGCGAACGTCATCACATCGATTACGTCACACCAACGTCTGAACTACTCCCTATAGTAACGTATTGGCAAGACTATTACAACAACGAAACTTGCAAGTTCTGCACACCTGCGTTGAAGTTTTGCGGTTTAATAACAAGGTCTATTTCAGCAACGTTGATGGTCATTTTCCTACTTGATGTTGATTCATAAAAAGTGTCTCGACTGTTAATTATATGGCTGAGTATCACAATCCTCAGCACCATGAAACCTTGCTTCTGTGTTATATATCCAGCAGTCACGCATGGCCGCACTATAAATACCGATTCCTGCTTCGTCACTCCTGTTTTTATTCAACTTTATCTTCGACCGAAAAAGATGTATTGCGCTTCCATAGCTGTACTTTCATGTCGAAAATGAAGATCCCGCCCAGCACTCCAAATGGTCACCAAACCCTTGTTGAGAGTAGAATCAAAGGCTTCTCCGATCTCGCTTTGCCGCAAGTTCGTTTGTACAGGGGATAAAAGCAATGCACAACTTGTGTTTTCTATAGTTGTCTCAGACTATGGGGAAATGGGCGGAACCATACGTCGCGACAGCTCTTTAAGTTCAATGCAGCACTTTCAGATAGGTTGTTACGACAACTATGTCCCTGGCCCATCCATCGCTTTAGTGACAACAAAGTCTTTCGTCTTCGAATATGCCGTCGTCACCACACACCTACGGATGTTGTCACAAAAATTTGAGAAAATATGGGTCGTATTACCTTCTGTTACTCACGAAACGCTTGAATACTGACACCTGTCTTGGATTTTTTTACTAAGAAGTAATCCAGGAATACTTCTTGACTGTTCATTCACAATTTAAAGTGCTGACGACTGATGAAAGCATTCTGAAAATTTCAGGGCCGCGTTGCTTATTAATAAAATTATAATCAATTATTTTTTGAAAGCTGGAATACTTGATACATGTCACTGCCTGTCTGAACCGCGTTTGCTTTTCAATTTTTTTTGGGGGGAAGAGAATAATGAAATATGTGATAAAATCATTTCAGCATTATCTTATGCATGGCAGTGTTTGTTTGGGCATGTAAACTAATTGAACCACTTGATTTATTTTGTCAAGCTTGTCAGGGATTTAGATCATTGATTATATCAGAGTTATTCTAAATTGAAAACCCAGATGTCTACACCTCAATGCCATCTACTCCTGAAGCTTTGTCGACAGGCCGTTACTTGAGCAAAAGTGTGATGACGTTGTTACTATAACTGGTAACCATAAAAAGCACAAGACACCATACCGTTTGATGTTCAGCCCGATTATCTAAATATAATTTGGGTGGGAAACCAACACCCCGACCTGCAAGCAGTGATTGAATGGTCCTTCCTTTTTAAGCTATCTCGTGGTAGTGGCGCGCGACGCTTAAGAGCTGGAGGACAAACTTCAAGTGTGCCTTCGTTCGCGCCCTATGCATTCCAGGTTCTTTTCATAACATATTCATAAACAGTGTAACATTCAGACTTGGTGCGGGCAGTGACAGCCTCTCGTCCTGGTCATTGAGCAGTTTACCATTGCTTATTCTTGTAGTTCTTATTAAACCATCTGATCTGTTCCGATGAAGAATTGCGAATCAGAGAAGCAACACTCGTGTGCGGGTAAACCCTGATGGAATACCGCGTGGCACAATCCCAGTGACAATCGCAACAAAAATCGATTGGCGTGACTGCGCTGGGAACGGAGTTTCAGACCCTCATTATCCACATGCCGTAAAATAAAAACCCAGCTAAGTAATTGCTTAGGGAATGTTCACTACTTCTTGTGCACTTTGGCTGTAAAAAAAACACCTTGAAAGAAAACTTTTCAGTCAGTGATCCATTTTTGATAAATAACACAACGCCGATTCCTGCTGTCTTTGCTAACATTTTGGGAAGAAACACAGCGATTAAGAAGCAACACAGAAACTGTTAAGCCTGTTAGACACTCGAAACGTGTAATACAGGCGTGAGGCGTCACGAAGCTCCGGTTGCTTCCAAAATCCTGTCAATTCTTTAACCTCTCGCCACTGTGACGAGCGCCAAAGAGGTCGCGCACTGACAAGTGTGAGCTGTTTGCTCCCTCCCACTCTTGCAGAGCGCAGCTGGCGAACAAACACGATGATATTACATTTCTGACACATACTGCGCGTTCTTCAATTAGGTCACTAAATTCATTTGAATTTAGATTTTTTCCGGTCGACGGCCGACTGCAGCCTTAGCCGCACGCATCATTAAAAGATTTAATCAACCGCAAGTCCTGAGGACGATGACACTCTTCGGCCGTCTTACTAGGATGCTCTTGACTGCGAAGCTTGTATAGTGGCAAGGTCATCCACTTGGACATACTGCTAGGTGGGTTGAAAGTTCTATTTATAACAAGACTTGTTTGGCTGCTGACTTCTACACCTACTTGCACACATTTCGACAATGCGCTTTCAACATAGTAATCATGTTGTCATGAAAACTGTCAAAAATTTACAGCACTGGTATACATTGAACATGGTAAATGTGAAAAGTCCGATTTTAGTAGACCACCTTGCAGTCCGATCATGAGGATTTTAATTGCAGTTTTTAAAATTGACAATTATTTGATTATGTGGGAACATGCATTGAAAACAGAATTAAAATAAGCGACTTTACTACGGTCTTGACAAAAAACATATTTTGTTTGTTTCGTCTCATGACAAAACTTTCACCAACAAAGCATTTGTTTTCACAGGCTGGAGTATAGTCACCGAAACTTCAGTCTTGTTTTAAAACCGCACAATTTTGAATACATCTGAAAGTGAAGTCCTTATTTAACTGAGGAAGACTGCTTTCAGACTCACCGAAAGCGCGTTTCTTTACTCTTCTTTATACAAAAACAAAGTGGACGTTAGGTCACGAACTGTGCGTCATCGTCTCACCCACAATAACTATCCTTCTTCCAAGTCATCGAACTGCCTCAATCCTTTTGCGGTTGTTTTCAAAGAGCCATTTCTTTGCATTTTGTTATGGCATGCTTGAAATAATCTTGCCAGTTTTGCTCACCACAATTTTTCTTATTTCACATAATTGTCAGCGGTGTTGTGTGATTTCATTTTGTTGGAATTATCAATTCTCATCAAAACGATGAAGCACATGGTACGTTTGTGATCAGATGTTAAATATCGTTCTTTATACTGTGAGTGGTGGCAAAGCGGTATAAATTAATTTCTTAGTGCTACTTCGCGTTTTATAAAAATATTTGGAGAAAGACTTTCCAGTGCTTGTAGATGATCTAGTACGAGCAAGCACCTCAAACTTGTTCTTGTTTCTCCTGGGTAGTAAAACCTATTTGATATGTTATCTTTCCAGTCAACAACAAAGAATGAATTTCACCTCCAAACGAAAATTGTGTAACGGGAAAAGCTTTTCGTCGAAATACAGTAGAATTGGTTTCCTTTACCTCCCCTGGATGCTGAAGCGTTCATGGATTTTTTGTTGCAAGACAAGGAGCACGCTCATGAGCGAATGGCATTTCCTTATCCGGTAGGAAAAAAGTTTTTTTTACCTTACCAGCAAAACTGGCGATTGAGTTGTGGCAAACATATACAGACAAATAGCACTTGTCTTGAACATCCTGCAACCTTTGCTTGTGACAAAAGATTCGGAAACTCTCTGCTCCATTGTACTGCACAAAATGATAAGCTATACAGAACCTCTTCGGATTAGCGTGTGCAAGCGATTTTTACGCATTGCATGAAAAAATTACAATAAGCTGCATTAAGGCGCTCTTGTGGCCGCAAGTCGAAATTCAGAGCCTCTAAAGTGATTTCCAAATCAAGCGTAAATCTTTAAATCATAGGTTTTTGCCAATTGCAAGAACGTGCGCGTATGGCCTACGCTTATATCACGTTGCGCGCGCTGTGCAATTGTTTCGAATGAGCTTGGTTAATGCCACACTTGAACTACGTTAATTTTCTCGTGAGAAGGCCATTTTAACTAACCACTCCGAACTCTGCATGTAATCTTCTTAAAAATCTGAAAGCCTATGAAGAGCGTGCATGCGCGTTAAGTGACCGTCAAGAACGGTTTTGAGTGCTGTTTTCTCCCCGCACATCAGCATTTGCTTGCGAATGCGTAGCTTTTTGAAGTTTTGCGTTTAATGTACTCCACAAGTTTCACTTCTTTCCAAAGGTTTTCACCAGTTCACGAACCAGAAATGTCCCAAAGAACGTTTGTTAACAAGTCACACATTTCGCTTCGAAATTAGTGATCATACAAGTTTTCAGGTGATGATTGTGGGTTGATATTAACTGAGGCATAGCATGGCAAAGTTTAAGAAGCAAACGTTTTCCAGCGGCAGAGTCGAGCAAATTCCGGAGCGCGATGTTATCCGGGAAGGTTGCACGAAAGGGTTAACTTCGATGTTTTTATCGTCCCTGTACTGGCGACCATGCATGTCTGTGCATGTTGCGTACAAAAACATGGGAGTGAAAGTATAGAGAATTGAAAATGAAACTGTTTAACTTTTTATCAACGGTTTTTCATCTGTGAACGTGAAATCACGCGAGGGTGGACGCATGTTTTGACAAGCGGCAGAAATGCAACCAGAAAGGTCTCTGCGGAAGAAAGCTCTTGAAACAGAAAAAACACAATGATGAGCTTACAACTTTTAAACATCCTATTGAAAAAATCGTTAGACAGTTCAATAGATCTATGTTCTTCAGACTAGATGCATTAATACCAGTACAAACTCAATACCCTGTACGATTGATGCCGGCAAGATCCCAAAAATGTAGCTAATTTGTGCAAGTTGGTTTAGATGTGCGCTTCGTTGATGACAAAATAACTTACACGAAAATTCTAAAAACGTTATCACAACACAACTTATATTTTATAATTTTTGACTAATACCTGCTATTTTTAGCGTATTGTTTACTACAGTAACAAACCTAATCGAAAATTCTATCACCACCGCATATCATATGGTGGTGTGCTTTCTTGTATCTGTGTGTTCCTTGTTAGTGCCATGTATGTCCACTCCGTTGCGTGTGGGTGTGAAGACGTTGTCCAATACGATGCAAAGAACACTGGCAAATAATAATCAAGAATACTGGAAAATCAATGAAAGTGCGAGGTTGCCTTCTTTCGAGAGGCTATTCGATTGACTGACACACATCGCCACATTTATTGTGCTCGTATGTTTTCGAAAAATCGATACAACTAACTGCAACGTCGAACTTGATGAATGATTTATTAAAGGCTTCATTCAGACAGAAACTCAGAAGTATACTCTGCAGTAACGTCGCCTGAAGGAAAGCAAAACAGTCCTAAGCGATGTTTCCAATGTGAGAGATAAATGTGAAATTACTGTTTTCCTGTGGTGCAGTCCTGAGCTGAGACAAGGTCCGCGTTGATCGCTGGTCGCTTTTTTATGACTTTTATGCGTCAAGTGTGGGCTATAGCATTTAAGGATCAAGAGCTGCTGGACTTCTGGTAGTTAGCAAGACTGAAGTGAATGAAAAGTAATGGGAAATCATTTATTTCACTGAGTTGGAGGAACTACGGCGACAAACACGATGAAGTCAACCAGCACCACATCTACCCAAAAGCATTAGATCCTGCCAGTAATCAGGAGCCCAATTAATACCGGGAAGGTCCGACTGCACCTTGGTAAATACGTTGAATAAAATCTTTTTTCACTTTCGATGGCATGGTGACGGACATTATTTCACATACTTGTTCAAGATAGGCATGCAGAAACGAGCTTTCATGGTTAAACAAAACGGACATTTTCTCACGTGCCTGCTGTCTGGGCGAATCTCGGAGCTAGAGCTCATCGAGTTCCGAGGCAAGTGTAAGTATGACATTGGCCGACAGAAGGTATGACAAATATGTCAATTTGGTAACTTTACCTAACAATCAGCGTACCTATTGCCTGTAGTGGTGGATAAATCCCACGATTTGAAAATGAAAAGCTATTATGGCATTTTTTACGGTGCTCATGCTCTCTTGATGCGATCTTTCAATTCTTCGTCAAAATAAAAAACGCGCCTTTTCATGAATCAGAACGGCGCTGGGCTGGACTCAAGCATTTTCACATGAGCACCATTAACTTTCATATATTATTTATCTGTAGAAATAAAAAAGTAATGCTATATTTCCTGGTGTTGCTTCTGAAACTCGTAACTTTAAAACATTTGAATCTTATCATATCTATGAGCAGTATTTAATTTCAACTTTTTTCGATCAAAACCTTGGGTTAATGGCTAATGTTTGCTTTTTGACACCTTTATTGTTAACGCTCCACTTGCACGATTTTATTTTTCTGAATACCTTTGAGTCTTCTGCCGTTTTTTTCAATTGTCAGTATTCCGAAAAGCTTCCGGTTGGGTGCATACTTGGAAAGAAATGCTATTATTACTGCGGCTCACATTCTTTAGTGTTAAACACAGTTCACCATCACAAACCGGATAGAATCAGCAGCAGCGTCGCGCACCTCGGAATGCAGATTAACTGCTGCGGTCATGTGACATTTTTCTGTAACACACACAGTTTGCTGTAGGTGATGAATTCGGGCTGCAGAAGTATGCCCGTCTATGGTCATCGCTAGGCCGCTTTACAATAGTTATAAATCGCATATACTACGTACTGATACGCCAGCAAGCAACTTCTTTTTTGTAATCAAGCTGCTTTGGAAACAGTTGGAGCGGCAATGTAAAACACTTTGAAACCACCGAATCCTCTAGATATTTTTTGCTTCGTCAGCCGTTTTTTACCTCACAAGTAGTCAGCGCGTGGATGCGCGTAGAAACATCATTCTGGTGGCTTGACTTCAACGAACAGCCTCCTGAAACTCTTCCCAATATGGTTTTCTGACGTGTACCGGCCACTGCGTGCTTAATTTTTGAAAAGCGTTTCAGTGCACAGGATAATACGCAATAGACCAAGCAAGTAACAGGTACAATTGCCTGGGAAACTGCTTTGATTTAGGTATGCGTTAGAGGAGTTGCCCCAATTTACTCTATTTTGGGGGACGTTGCTAATAAAAGGTTGTCAGCCAATGAGAAACTTTTCTCAGAGTAGCTTCTCGGCCGTACCTTGTTTAATCACACCAGCCGCTGGTATGTGTAAAATGTTTATAGATGGTTTCAGACTCGAGCATTTGAGTCTTTAGCTAGCAATTGGTGGTACGTTGATGGTCATTTGAAGGGTTTTGGCACTCTTGCATCCGCCCTGCTTGACCTCACACCGGACGCCGGGTTGTTCTTTTTGTATAATTTTTGACGTTATACAGAAAACACAACCTGGCACTTGCACAAAAACAACGTGCTACGACGAAGAAATTATCTACCGGTATCTTTTAAATCCTGGTTCGGGTGACAAAATTTGAAAAATGTCGTCTGATGAAAATTCATTGCCAACTTTGTCATTGTCGCTTAAGTAAATATTTAATAATCTCTCCTAAAACATTTTTTTCTCTATTTTACCGACAAGCACGCTGGTGATTTAAAATCTTTACGGAGAAACAAAAAAAAATTTTACTTTACAAGGGCTAAAGTTAATACATAAGCCAAATAAGTTGATGTTGCGTGGTATGCGCAAAAGTTAAGAGCCACTAACTGCAATTACAGGAAGACCTTCTGCTTCTTTCATTTACGAAAATCCGTCATTAATTGTGCAGTTCTTGGCCATAAGGCCGGCAAAAAACAATTTGTTTCGAAAAAAAGTTTTTAAAGGCAAAATATCCTGCTCAATCCAGCACGCCCTGCATGTAAACGTAGCGGTATTTTGATGTTGGAGACTATTACAACAAATAACGGCCACACAAACCATAAATCTCTTTTCGTAACTGTTATACGCCTGTTAAGAAACCCATTGCTGGCTTTGCTGCCATGAATGCCGGAATGCGGAGGTATGGTGAGCAGATGCTCCTTCCTTTATCACAGAGAGGCAGAGAGGCAATCATCTGATGACCAGGCCCGTAGCTACGGGGAGGGCTTCGCCTCCCTGGAAAAACTTTCTCCTCACCTGAAAAAATGTCTTGGGCATATTGTGTACATAACCATTGTTTTCGTACATGCTGTCGATGTAAAATTCGGAGTCCCTCAGAAAATTCTTTGAACCTCTGGTGTCCCAAGCTGGTTACGGGTCTGCTGGTGACTGTTGCCTTGTGACTT